>VFQN01000162.1_pt1 | contig 139158 bp, 135 predicted proteins | sample 3512371 | NCBI WGS metagenome assembly VFQN01 (sample SAMN10412370, study PRJNA504923) | tailings metagenome | isolation source: Replicate 2 from Balatoc abandoned mine | place: Philippines: Itogon, Benguet | collected 2017-08-28 | reverse complement strand
ACAATGCCGGCATCGACGGCGCGGGCCTCGGCCTGCTGCTCGAGACCGGGCAGGTCAGGAAGATGATCAGCTCCTACGTCGGCGAGAACAAGACCTTCGCCAAGCTCTATCTCGAGGGCAAGCTCGAGCTCGAATTCAACCCGCAGGGCACGCTCGCGGAGCGCTGCCGCGCCGGCGGCGCCGGCATCCCGGCCTTCTACACCAAGACCGGCGTCGGCACGCTGGTGGCCGAAGGCAAGGAGACCAAGGTCTTCGACGGCGAGGAATATGTGATGGAGCGCGGCCTGTTCGGCGACATCGCGCTGGTAAAGGCGTGGAAGGGCGACACCGCCGGCAACCTGATCTACCGGAAGGCCGCGCGGAACTTCAATCCGATGATGGCGACCGCGGCAAAGGTCTGCGTCGCGGAGGTCGAGGAGCTGGTGCCGGTCGGCCAGCTCGACCCCGACCATATCCATACGCCCGCCGTGTTCGTGAAGCGCATCTTCTGCGGCGCGCCGTACGACAAGCAGATCGAGCAACGCACCATCCGCAAGGCTTGAGGAGAGAACGATGGCCTGGACCCGCGATCAGATGGCGGCGCGCGCCGCTAAGGAACTGAAGGACGGCTTCTACGTCAATCTCGGCATCGGCATCCCGACCCTGGTGTCGAACTACGTGCCCGAGGATGTCGACATCACGCTGCAGAGCGAGAACGGCATGCTGGGCGTCGGCCCTTTCCCGCTCGACAACGAAGTCGATGCCGACATCATCAACGCCGGCAAGCAGACTGTGACCGAAGTAAAGGGCACGTCCTATTTCAGCTCGGCCGACAGCTTCGCCATGATCCGCGGCGGCCATATCGACCTTTCCATCCTGGGCGCCATGGAAGTGGCGGAGAACGGCGACCTCGCCAACTGGATGATCCCGGGCAAGATGGTGAAGGGCATGGGCGGCGCGATGGATCTCGTCGCCGGCGTGAAGCGCGTCATCGTCACCATGGAGCACGTCTCCAAGGACGGCGCCTCCAAGCTCCTGAGCGAATGCACCTTGCCGCTGACCGGCCGCCGCGTCGTCGACATGGTGATCTCGGAACTGGGCGTCTTCACCGTCGACAAGAAGGGCGACGGCGGCGTGACCCTGGTTCAGCTCGCCGACGGCGTCACCGTCGACGAAGTCAAGACCAAGACCAAGGCGAAGCTCAAGATCGCGGTCTGAGCACGGTCAGCGCCGCGGCGATGGCCTGGGCGCGGCGCTGCGACAGCGAGAGAGTGTAGTCGAATGCGCCCTGCCCGTCGGTATGGCCGACGATCAGCACGTCGAGCTTCGGATTCTTCTTCAGCAGCTCGCCGAGCTGGTCGATCTGCGGCCTGGACTCCGCCTTGATGTCGGCCTTGTCGAAGTCGAAACAGCGATAGATTGTGCAGAAGCCGGCGCTCTTGAGGGCATCCTCGTAGTTGCGAAACACTTTGAGCGACGACCGGTCGGCCGGCGCGCGATAGATCAGGTGCGTGATCTTGCCTTCCACCTGAAGCGTCGCTTCGGACACGGGCCGGTTTCCGTCGCCGTGCTTGGCGCGGCCGGACTGAATCTATCTATCGCGGGCATGTCGCGGTGAGCGCGACCTGTCTCACCACTTGGCGAGATACTGCCGGATCGGTTCGGCGCCCGGATTGGTGAAGCGCTGCTCCGAAATGATCGTCTTGGCGTTCGCGCCACCGCCGTAGTAGAGCGCGTTCCAGTCGTTGTCGGCGTCGATGTAGGAGCCTTCGAGCGAGACACCGGCGAACAGGCCCTGCGAGTTGGCGAAGGCCACGATGTCGGCGCCACCGGCGGCCGTCGAGGCACCTTCGAGGCCGGCACCGACCGCCACCAGCGTGACACCGGCTTCCGCACCGACCTTGAACTTGTGATCGAGGATTGCCTGCAAGCCCTTTTCGGTGCGGATGATGAACACGATCTCCGACACCTTGCCGCCGACCTGCAGGCCGACGCTGCCGGAACCCATGCCGTAGAAGGCCGGATAGCTCCAGTTGTTGGGCGACTGGCGGCCCATCAGGACGCCCCGCCCGCCGGCCGCGCCGAAGATGAATCCGCCCTGCACCAGTTCGGGAATGATCAATACGCCGCGCGCCGTCGTCATCTGCTTGGCGGCGTCCGGGAAATCCGGGCCGCTCAGGATCTTCTGCGCAGTGGCGAGACAGGCATCAACCAGCGACTGACGCTTGGCGTCGGCACGGGCGGGCTGGGTTCCGAGGAAGGGCACGGCAAAGGCGGCCGCAGTCCCCGAAAGGACGGTTCGGCGGTCGAGCTTCATTATTCTCTGCTCCTTGGCTGGAGACCGACGCCGGGGAGCGCCTTGGTGGTCCCTACAGCGTCAATGATAGCATGTTTCGGGGCGAAAATGGGGCGCCGTGACCCTTCACCCCTGCTGCCGGCCGTCAGCCGGCCGGGCGGTCCTTCATGACCAGAGGCAGGCCGGCCGCCATGAAGATCACCCGGTGCGCCCGCTCGGCAACGCGCATATTCATGCGCCCCATGGCATCGCGGAACGACCGCCCGAGCGGCGTTTCCGGCACCAGGCCGAGGCCCAGCTCGTTGCTGACGAACACCACCGGCGACTTGTGACCATCCAGTGACCGCAGCAGCTCGTCCGTCGCTTCGTCGACGTCGGCGCCCGCATGCATGAGGTTGGACAGCCATAGGGTCAGGCAATCGACCAGCACTGGCTGGCCATGGGCATTGGCCGTTTCCAGCGCTTCGGCGAGCTTCAACGGCTCCTCGATCGTGGTCCAGCCGACGCCACGACGGGCGCGATGGGCCATGATGCGGGTCGCCATCTCGACATCGCCCGCTTCGGCCGTGGCGATGTAGACCGCCGGATGCGGCGACGCGCCATGCAGCGTGCCGGCCACGAGCCTTTCGGCATGCGTACTCTTGCCCGATCGTGCGCCGCCCAACACCAGGGTCACCGGCGGCAACGGAAACGTCCCGATATGCTCCATCAGGATCGCTTTGCGCTCACCAGCCAGCAGGCGCCCGGCAATGTGACTCCCTTGGGTTTCGCATGCGGCGCGAGGGCTTCGGCGATGGCCGCGCGCGCCTTGTCGGCCGCCTCGGGCGTCGCTTCGGCAAAGGCGCGGGCCAGCGGACCGAAGCGATCGGCATTGGCCACGACCTCGGCCACGTCCGTGCCCATGAAGATCGGCACATCGAGCGGCTTCAAAGAAAGTGCCGCGAATCCAGCTTCCCCAAGGATGCGCTCGACCCTGGCGCGATCGCCGAAGGAATACTGACCGGGATCTTCCGGACCGGGCCTCGGCAAGGGCGGCAGGAAGGGCGCGGCGGCGCGCACAGGCGCCAGCCCCCAGGGATTTTCCTGCGGCGTGCGCCAGCAGACAAAAGCCAGACGTCCCGAGGGTTTCAACGCCCGATGCAGGTTGCGAAAGGCCGCAACGGGCTCGCCGAAGAACATCACGCCAAAGCGCGAGAAGACGAGATCGAACGCACCGGCCTCGAAAGGATGCGTCGTCGCATCGCCCACCACGAAGCTGCTGTTGGCGGCTGCGTTGGCACGCGCCGCCTCGATCAACGGTTCGGAAATGTCGAGACCCAGGACGTGGCCGGACTCTCCCACCGCAGCGGCGAGCGCCGCGGTCGTGTCACCCGTGCCGCAGCCGACGTCGATCAGCCGTTCGCCTGGCTGCGCATCGGCCAGCGTCAGGACAGCCTGATTGATGTCGACCAGCGACCGCTGGATGCGCCGGTAGGCGGCAAGCCAACCCTGCCCGCCGGGCCCGTTCCAGAAGGCCGCCTGTTCAGCCGCAAGTTCGGCCGCGCTCTTCACGCCGGACCACCCGCGGGGCCATTGGCCAGCTCGCGCGGCATGTAGTTCACGAACGAAACCCGCCAGGCATGCGCCGGATCGGCCTGCTCGAAATGCTCGATCAGGGTCAGCGAGACATTGTCGATCTCGAAGCGAACCGCTGCCTCGGGATGCAGGTTGAACGCATGCGCCAGCGCCGCGCGGATCGTGCCGCCATGGGCCGTCGCCACGATGTCGCGCCCCTTATGTTCGGCGGTCAGTCGATCGATGCTGCGCACGGTGCGATCCCGCAGGTCGACAAAGCTCTCGCCGCCCGGCGGCCGATACTCCGGCGGCCCCAGCCAGAAGAGATGGTTGTTGGCGTGGTTCTCGGCGATCTCGATATAGGTGAGGCCCTGCCAGTCGCCGAAATGCTGCTCGGCGAGATCGGGATCGATATTGAGCCGGTCCATCTCCGCGCCGGCTTTGGCGAGCTGCTCGGCCGTCTTGCGTGCCCTCAGGAGGTTCGAGGCGTACCAGACCGCGCCCCTGGGCAGCAGCTTCGCCTGGTGGCGGAACAGTTCCTCGTTGCTGACATCGCAATCCTTGTCGGACTGGCCGTAGCAGCGGCGTTCCGGATTGGGAACCGGCGCATGCCGCACCCACCACCAACGTGTGACCGATCCGGTGATCTTGGCGCCCGTCGCCATGCTGCCCTCCGCTGTCTTTCGAACGGCAGTCTTCTTAGCGACCGATGAGGAGCGCCGCCACCACGAGGAACGCGATCTCGGCCTTCTGCTGGACGGCTCCGAGCGTGTCGCCGGTGTAGCCCCCCAGCCGCTTGGCAATCCAGCGCGCCGCGCAAATGCCGGCACCGATGGCGATCAGCGGCGTCAGCAGCGCCACGAAAAAACCCTTGCCCAACAGCAGGAGGAAGGCCAGCACGGCGCCGAGCGCAATCGTCAACCAAACGTCGTTATCGGTGGGTTTTCCGGCCTGCGCGCCGAGACCGTCGGTATGGACCGGCGAATAGGCCAGCAGCGGATAGGCCAGCACCGCGCGCGACACGGCGTGTGCAGAAATCAGGACAACGAGGCCGGTGGCGCCGCCAAACTGCGCAAGGCAGGCGACCTTGATCAAAACCGAGAGCGCCAGCGCCAGCACGCCGAAGGTGCCATTGCGGCTGTCGCGCATGATTTCGAGGCGGCGCGCCGGCTCCAGCGCATGCGGACCGAGCCCGTCGGCGGTATCGGCAAGACCGTCTTCATGCAGGGCGCGCGTGATCAATACGGCCGCGCCGACGGCCAGGACGGCCGCCAGCCAGCCCGGCCCCGCGATGCCGCGTACGATGGCGAAGACCAGCCCGGCCGCCAGGCCGATGCCGGCGCCGATGAAGGGCAGCACCGGCAGGACATCGGCGAGCTGCCAGCGCGGCAGGCCGACATCGAGCTTGAGGCCCGTGAAGAAGGTCGCCTGTTCCTTCGCAGCCTGCAGCCACTCGTCGAATGAGGTCGGACGACGGCTGCTGGAGCCAAAGGAGGGATCATTGGGGCTGGTCATGGTCCTCCAATATAGGAGGAACCGGCCCGGTCATGAACGGCTTTCGCCGGAGCGATGCAGTTCGGGAAAGAACCGTTCTCGCATGCGCTCGGCATAGGCGAGGCAACCCGGCTGGCCGCGCAGGAAGGCGCGGATCGGGGTCTCCGTCGGCGTCAACACTGTGGAGGCCAGAGCGCCGAAGACGACGGCGTCGGTGGTGCTTGGCTGATCACCGAAGAAGAACGGGCCCGTCGACATGAAGGCCAGTACGGCGCGCCAGTCCCGGATTCCCGCCTCGATGATTTCCTCGTGGGAGAAACGGAGCAGGCCCTGCGTCCACAACAGCTTGCGGATGCTCCGGCGGATCATGCCCGTGACCATCGGCCGGATCGCTGCCGGGATGCCGTTGAATTGCACGCCGGTATGGCGAAAGCCTTCGTCGCGATAGACGTGATTGTAGACCAGGATGTAAGCGTAGTGCTCCTCCAGGGTGCGTTGCACCAGGGTCGCCGTCGCCCGCTGCCGCTCGTCGAGATGCGCATCGAGATCGATGCCGCGGGTCCTGCGCAAATGGTCGATGATGCGGTCGGAGTCGACAACGCGGAGGCCGTTATCCTCGATGAACGGCAGTTTGCCCTTGGGGCCCTTGCGCGGGTTGGGCGTGTCGACCACGTCGTAGGGGACCCCCGCGATCCGGAGCCATGTCTCCATCTTGCAGCAGAACGGGCTGAGATTGGGGATCGCGAAGGTTCGCGGAAACTGGAAAAGCTTGAGGCGGCCCGACGCTACATCGCTCATTGGTCGTTCTCCTTCGCGGCCAGCACGACGAAAGATTGGAGCAGCAGCATCCAGCCGCGATCGGAATCGAAAATGCCGCGCATCTCGTCGCGCCGCGCGCCATAACCGGCGAGCAGGCGATGCTCCAGTTCGAGACGGGTCGCATCGGCGCCTTCCGGCACGAAGCGTACTTCGACTTCGGTGTTGAGCGAAGGATCGTGCTGCCAGTCGGCGTTGACCTGCCAACTCAGCACCAGGCGCACCGGCGGCTCCCAAACCAGCACGCCGCCCCAGTCGCAGGTGCTGCCGTCGTCGCCCCGCTCGTACCAGCGGCCGCCGACGTACGGTTCGATCACGGCATCGACGGCCGGCGCCTTGCCGATCTTGTGCGTACCGAGCGGCCACCAGCGGCCGATGCTCCCCGTAAAGACACGCCAGGCGGTCGCGACGGGGGCCCGCACCGTCACGGTCTTGCGCACGCAGTTGGGATCGAAGTCAGCAGGTTGCTTCACGATTGCCGTCCTTCCTTCGCCGCTTCTTCTTCAACCGCCACCTTGAAGGCTGCCAGGGTTTCGTCCCACAGCCCGTCCAGCCATCGCCGCAAGGCTTCGAGCCCTTGCGTATCGACGACGTAGAATCGCCGCGTGCCCTCGGCGCGCACGCTCACCAGCCCGGCTTCGCGCAACACCTTGAGATGCTGCGACACGGCCGGCCGGCTGACGCCCATGCCATCGGCGATCTCGCGCACCGAGCGCGTACCGCCGCGCAGGCGCTCGAAGACCTGACGGCGCGTCGGATCTCCGAAGGCATCGAATGTCTTGTCGACCTTAGCGAGGGCGGATCGGGTCACAGCCAATTGGTAAGTTAATACTTACCAATAGTCGAGTCCCATCCGGGGCTGGTCTCGTCCCGGCAAATGTAGGATGGTCCGCGCCCTCGCCGTCCCCCTCAGCGCCGAAGAGTCCGATTTCCGTCATGCCTGCTGCTTCTTTCGACGAAATGCGCCGCATCCTGCGCGACCTGCCGGGTCCGGACCTGACCGCGCAGACCGAGGTGGTCCGCCGCCAGACCGAACTCACCAAGCCGCCGGGCTCGCTCGGCCGGCTGGAAGAGCTCGCCGAATGGCTGGCCTGCTGGCAGGGCCGCGCCCAGCCGCGGGTCGAACGGCCGCGCATTGCGGTGTTTGCCGGAACCCACGGCGTCGCCGCGCGCGGCGTTTCGGCCTATCCGCCGGAAGTGACGCAGCAGATGGTGAAGAACTTCCTGAACGGCGGCGCGGCGATCAACCAGCTCGCCGCCGCCATCGACGCCGATCTGCGCATCTACGAACTCGACCTCGACCATCCCACCGCCGACTTCACCCAAGGCCCGGCGATGAACGAGACACGCGCCGCCAACGCCATGGCCTACGGCATGATGGCGGCGGAGCCCGGCATCGACGTGCTGTGCCTAGGCGAGATGGGGATCGCCAACACGACCACGGCCGCCGCGCTCTGCGCCGCGCTGTTCGGCGGCAAGGCCGCGGACTGGGCAGGACCGGGCACCGGCGTCGCCGGCAAGGCGCTGGACTACAAGATCGCCGTCATCGACGAGGCGCTGACGCACCATAAGGACGCCATCGCGCGCCGCGATCCGCTGGAGCTGCTGGCAGCCGTCGGCGGCGAGGAGTTTGCCGCCATTACCGGCGCCATAGTCGCCGCCCGCATGGGCCGCATTCCGGTGCTGCTCGACGGCTTTGCCTGCACCGCCGCCGCCGCCGTGTTGTGGGCCGTCGACCGGCATGCTCTGGACCATTGCCTGGTGGCGCATCGCTCGGCCGAACCCGGTCACGACCGCCTCCTCAAGGCGATCGACAAGCAGCCGCTGTTCGACCTCGGCATGCGGCTGGGCGAAGCCTCTGCGGCGGCCGTTGCCGTGCCGATCCTGAAAGCGGCCGCGGCCTGTCACAACGGGATGGCGACTTTCGCGGAGGCCGGCGTATCCTCAAAGGATGCGTAGACGCGCCCTGCTTGCGGCGTCCTTGCCGCTCCTCGCCTCACCTCTCCTCACGCTGCCGGCTTTGGCTCATCCGCCGCGCCAACCCGATGCGGCGGAGTCGCAAAAGTTCATCCAGGAAGTGACGGCCCTGCGCGAGAAGCTCGCCAAGGCCGTGAAGGACAAGGACTTCAAGGCATTGCGCGCTGCCTATGCCTACAACTACACGCACACCCACGGCTCGGGGAAACTCGACAACAAAGATGCGCGTATCGTCTCGGCCATGGCCGGCGAGCCGTTGATCGAGGCGGCTCCCGCTACCGAACTCAGCTTCCAAGTCTACGCCGGCCCCACGGTGATCGTGACCGGCAAGAGCCCGATCCTGAACGTGAAGGAACAGAAGACCTACGACTTCCGCTGGGTCTGCGTGTACGTCACGGCAAAGGACGGCTGGGAACTGGCCGTCAGCCAGGCGACGCGACTGCCGGCGCCGACGAACTAGGACGCACACGAAGGCCAATCCCAGGAGAGCCAAGTCCAGGAGGGCAGGATGTACGTTCGAGGACTGGCGGCAGAGGCCTCAGGCTTCGCAAACGTAGGTTACGGTGCGTATGCGACGGTCCCGCAGGTTGGCCACCTGATTACGGGCCATCTCGGGAAAGTCATTGCCGAGGAATGCCTGGAACGTCGCGGCGGGTACAGCAGCCTTTGCCATCCGCGCCGCCACCGCCTCAAACCAGCGCTGCCCCTCCTCTGTGGAGTCCTGCACATCCACCACCCTGAAGCCGGCATTCGTCAATAGCGACTGCATCGCATCGGGGGTAGCCAAGTGGCTGATCGACGGCTCGCGGGCCCAAGGCACCGGGAACAACACATCGCCCCCTTCTCCTTGCAAGATGTCGTAAACCGCAAATCGAGCGCCCGGTCTAAGCACCCGCTTGGTCTCCGCATACACTTTGTCTTTGCGAGCAATGTTCATCGACACGTGAATGGTCATGGCCGCATCGAACTGATCGCTGGTGAATGGCAGGCTCGTCGCATCGCCTTGCCGGAAGGAAACGCGATCACTCAGGCCCACCCAATCGCTCAGAGTGGTCGCGGCCTCGCAAAAGGCTTGTGTCAGATCGATGCCTGTTACGCGGCATCCGTAGGTCTCAACAAGCGTACGGGCCGGCCCGCCCAGGCCGCTCCCGATGTCGAGCACATGGGAGTCGGCGCTCAAGTTCAGTGATCGGGCAAGCTCCAACGTGGCCTGACGGCCGCGAATATGAAACTCGTCAACTGTCCCAAGATCGGCAGTCGTCAGCTTGCCGATATCTTTCCCAGCCTTGCGCAGGCTCTCGGCAAGTGCACCAACGATGCTGTCGCCACCAGCATAGTGGCTCGCCACCTTGTCAGCCATGGATCCATACCCTCAGTCGCGGCGGAGATGATACGTCCCATCATGTCCTGACACTAGGCGCCGCTTCGACCGAGGCCCCCCTTTTTACTCAGGCGGAGGCGCGAGACGCGATCGCCTTCAGGAAGGCGAGGATCAACGGGTGCGGCCGCCCCACCGACGATCTCAGCTGCGGGACGAAGACCGTCACCAGGAAGAACGGATGCGCCGGGACCGTCAGGATTCGCGGCTCGCGGTTGGCATCCCGGCCGATGACCTGCAGCCCGCCCTCGTGCAGTCGCGCCTCGTAATCGGGATTGAGACCGAAGTTGCAGTAATACTCCTCGGTCGCCCTTGTGCCCGAATAGGCTCTTGCGGCAAGCGACCCCTCCTCGATGAAAACGTCCATCCGCTGGCCGACCAGCGAACAAGAGAGCGGCGTGATCACGAGAACCGACGCATAGGGATCGTGCTCGGCATGCTGCGCATCGACGATGCCCAGAACGTTGCGCGCATACTCGATCAGGGCGTACTGGCAGCCGCCGCAGGTTCCCAGCAGCGGCAGGGCCGCCTCGCGGCCGAAGCGGATGGCGTCGAGAGCGCCGTCCATGCTTCGGTAGGGACTGCCGGGTGCGATCCACACGCCGTCGTAACCCGAAAGCCGCGCGCTGGCCCGGCCGGCCAGCTCTACTGACGGGATCCAGTCGGCCCTAACAGGCAGGCCGAGATGATTGCAGGCATGGGCGATGGCTTCGTTGGTCTTGGGATGAGGAGCGAAGTCGGGATTGAAGTCGCCCACAATCGCAAGCCGAGGTCCGCGTGATGTCACCTGATCTGTCCTTCAAAGCGGGAATACTTGCGCCATTGGAGCAACGGCGGTCATATAAGTGAAATTCATTCCGAAGATCATGAGAATTAGCCGGACTAATCTCACCCTCGCCCACCTGCGCGTGCTCGTAGCCATCGTCGATGAAGGCGGGTTTACCGCCGCGGCGAAGCATCTGGGACTGACGCAGTCCGGCGTCAGTCAGGCCATCCAGACCATGGAGGATGCCCTGGGCGCGGTTCTCCTGGTCCGCCGGCGCGAAAGGGTCGAACCGACGGAAATCGGGGGGCGGGTTCTTGTCGACGCCCGGGCAGCGCTTCGGTCCGTCGAACGTATCCATGAAAACTGTGCGAGCTGGGCGGGCCTCGATCGGGGCACCCTGCGGCTCGGCAGCGTCGCGAGCGCGGCCGCGCATGTGCTTCCCGAGGCCCTGCGTCTCTTCCGGACGCGCTATCCGAACATCGCCGTCACCCTGCTCGAAGGGTCGGACTCTGAAGTCCGCGACTGGACCGCGGGCGACATCGTCGACGTCGGCTTCACCGCCGAACTCGCGCCCGACCTGGAAGGCGAGGTGATCGCAGAGGACGACTTTCTCGTGGTTGCCTCCAGCCGTCACCACCGCGCGCTCGCCCCCACGCCCTCGATGCGCGAGGTTTCCGCGCACCCCTTCATCATGTCGGCGGCCGGCTGCGAACCGGCGATCCGCGTGCTGTTCGCCGGCGCCGCCCGCGAACCCACTGTCGCCTTCAAGGTGCGCGACATGACGGCTTTGCTCGAAATGGTGCGTCAGGGTCTCGGTGTGACGATCGTGCCGGCGCTGTCGCTGCCAAAGGAAAGGCCGGGCCTGCGCATCCTCGAACTGAAGCCGCGGCAGCGCCGGAAGCTCCTCATGGCGACGAAACGGCAATCCCTTCCTTCACCGGCCGTCCGGGCCTTCATCGCAACGTTGCGGTCGAGCCGCCCCTAGGCCCGCACCCGATCCCACCAGTCGCGCGTGCGGTACCACGCGCCGACGAAGGGCAGCACCCATTCGGGATTGCCGTTGTAGAAGGGCACGGTCGGGAAATCCTGGCCGTCGAAGGCATTCACCGGCGCGTTCGAGCCGCCCGCGATCTTGCGGGCTGTCTGGTAGCCGAGATAGCTCATCATCGCGACGCCCGAGCCGTTGCAGGCCATGAGATAGTGCATGCCCTGCTCCCTGCCCATGTGTGGCAGGAAATCGAAGGCGAAGGCGACGTTGCCGGTCCAGGCGTGCGTGACCTTCACGCCCTTGAGCTGCGGCCAGCGCTCCAGCATGTAGCCGTGCAGCACCGGCGCGCTGACTTCGGGCGCGACCTGCGTGAAGCGCGCACGGCCACCGAAGATCACGCGCTTGTTGTCGGGGGACTGGCGATAGTAGCAGAGCACGCGCTTGGTATCGCTGACGATGCGGTTCTTCGGAATGAGGCTCTGCACCAGATCCTCCGGCAGCTCCTCCGTCGCGATGATATGGCTGGCCACCGGCACGAGCTTGCGGCGGAGCGTCGGCGTCAGCTCGGTCGTGTAGCCGTTGGTCGCAATCACCACCTCGCGCGCTTCGATTGGGCCTTTGCTGGTCAGCACGCGGAAGCCACCCGGCTTGCGTTCGATCTTCTCGGCGTCGCAATTGGCGCAAAGCGTGGCGCCGGCGCGGTGCGCCGCCTTCAGCAGGCCGCCGTAGTAAAGTGCGGGATGGAGCTGGCCGGTGCGCTCCACCACCATGCCACCATAGTAGTAATCCGACGCGATTTCCTCGCGCTGCTGCTCGCGCGGCACCATGTAGGTGCCGAGCCCCGCCTTGGCGTTGTAGGTGCCGACCTTGGCCTCCTGCTCGGCGTAATGGCGCGGCGTGTAGGCGCCACTGAAGCGGCCGTTCATGCGCCAGTAGCACTCGATGCCCTCGCGCTGGATCACAGTCTCGACCTGCGCCAGCGAATCGGCGGCGTCGGCCAGCATGCGGGCCATCACTTGCTTCCAGGCCTCGGCATTGCCGCCGACACCCTTGCCGGAGAAGCCCTTGCCCATGGTGGTGCCGCCGCTGACGCCGCCACCGTTGCGCGTCGAGGCGCCGACGCCGAAGTCGCCACGCTCCAGAACCGTGACCTCGACGCCGGAGCGCGCCAGTTCCAATCCTGTCGACAGGCCGCCATAGCCCGCGCCGACCACCAGCACGTCGGTCTTGAGCGGCGGGTCCTGGCTCAGCTCGTTGGAGGGATGCCACCATTCCCACCACCAGGGGATCGGCTTGAAATCCTTGTGGAACACGGACTCGGCCATCACTCCCTCCCCCCGCGCACGCCGCTAACGCGCGCTGTCCCTGAGGCCCCGGCCGAAGCGGCCGATCAGGACCAGCACCACCGACACCAGCAGGATCTGCATCACCGAAACGGCGGCGATGGTCGGATCGATCTCCATCATGATGTTGTCGAACATCTTCTTGGGCAGCGTCATGTTCGCGCCCGCCAGGAACAGTGCCACCACCACTTCGTCGAAGGAGGAGATGAAGGCGAGCAATCCAGCCGAGACGAGGCTCGGTCGCAGCAGCGGCAGGGTGATGCGCGTCAGCGTCTTCCAGCGCGAGGCGCCCAGCCCTTCGGCCGCCTGCTCCAGCGAACGGTCGAAATCGCGCAGGCCTGCGGCGATCACCAGCACCACGAAGGGAAGCGCCAGCACCGTGTGCGCAACGACCAGCCCGTACCAGGTGCCGATCAGCTTCAGCTTGGCGAACAGGCCATAGATCGAGACCGAGAGAATGATGGTCGGCACGATGATGGGCGCCAGCGCCAGACGGTCGAGGAGCGCACGGCCGCGGAAGCGCGCGCGCACCAGGCTGAAGGCCAGCGGCACGCCCAGCAGCAACGCCAGCGCCGAAGTCGCGCCGCCGATGTAGAGCGAGCGCCATGTGGCGTCGATCCATTGCGGATCGTCGAGGTAGCGCTCGTACCATTGCCAGGAAAAGCCCGGCGGCGGGAACTGCATGTAGGGCGCCGAAGAAAGCGAGATCGGGAATACCACCAGCAGCGGCAGCATCAGGAAGAAGTAGATCAGCGCACAGACCGCGACGAGGAGACGGCGGCTCCCTCTTCCATTTCTCATCGTGTCGCCTCCGGCTGCGTGAAGCGCTGCGCCACCGCGTAAACAGCGAAGGTGAAGACCAGCAACACCGCCGAGAGCGCCGCGGCAAAGGGCCAGTTCAGCGTCTCGCGCACCTGCTGTTCGATCAGAACCGCGATCATCATCACCCGGCCGCCACCCAGCAGCGCCGGCGTGATGAAGAAGCCCAGTGACAGCACGAACACCAGGACGCTGCCGGCAAAGATGCCATTAAGCGTGAGCGGCAGGTAGATGCGCCAAAAGATGCGTGCGCTCGAAGCGCCGAGGCCGGCAGCCGCCGCTGGGATCGCCGGATCGACGCGGCGCACCGCGCCATAGACCGGCAGCACCATGTAAGGCAGGAGCACATGCACCATGCCGATCAGCACGCCGGTGAAATTGTGCAGAAGCGGCAGCGGATCCGTCGTAAGTCCGGACTCCATCAGCGTACGGTTCAGCACGCCGTTGCGGCCGAGCAGCACCATCCAGGCATAGGTACGCACCAGCACCGACGTCCAGAGCGGCAGCAGAACACAGATGAAACCGAAAGTCGCCCAGCCCGGCGTCGTGGTCGCCATCAGGTAGCCCAGCGGATAGCCCAGGAGCAGGCAGACGAGCGTCACCAGCAGCGCGATCTCGAAGGTGTTCCAGAAGACGCGCAGGTAGAGCCCCTCGCCCAGCGCCTTGGCGTACCAGTCGAGCGTGCCGGCTTCGACGCTGAAGCCCAGCATGCGCACGACCGGAAACAGGAAGAACACCAGCAGCAGGATCAGCGCCGGCAGCGCCGGCCAGGCCGAACCGCGCAGCCGGTCAGAAAACATGGATCGCTTCCGGGTCGATGCCGACGGTGATCGTCGTACCGGCGGCGGGCAGCGGACCACGCGCCGGCTGGCGGACCAGCAGCTCCTGCCCGCCTTCGCAGGCGAGCCGCAGCTTGAAGGAGGTGCCGAGATAGACTGCCTCGACGATCTCGCCGGTGAACTCGTTGATGCCGCCTGGCGCGAAACGCTCCGGCCGCATCAGCACGCCGACCCTGGCGCCGGGCGCGGCTTCGCTGTCGACCATGAGCTTGCGGCCATCGGGCAACGCGACGAGACCCGGCGCGCTCATCGTGCCATGCAGGATGTTGCTCTCGCCCACGAAGTCGGCGACGAAATCGTTGGCCGGTCGCTCGTAGATTTCCGTGGTCGTAGCGATCTGCTGGATCGCGCCCTTGTTCATCACCGCGATTCGGTCGGAGAGCACCAGTGCCTCTTCCTGGTCGTGGGTGATGAAGATGGTGGTGAGGCCGAGCCTGCGTTGCAGCCGGCGCACCTCGAGCTGCATGGTCTCGCGCAGCTTGCGGTCGAGCGCGCCGAACGGCTCGTCGAGCAGCAGCAGCCGCGGATTGAAGACGATGGCGCGGGCAAGGGCGACGCGCTGCTGCTGGCCGCCGGAAAGCTGCTTGGGCAGCCGCGCCTCGTAGCCCGCAAGCTCGACCATGGCCAAGGCCTCGCCGACCCTGCGGTCGATCTCGGCCTTGCCGACGTTCCGCATCTCCAGCGGAAAGGCCACGTTGGCCTTCACCGACAGATGCGGAAAGAGCGCGTAATTCTGGAACACCATGCCGATGTCGCGCCTGGCCGGTGGCAAGGAAGTGATGTCCGCCCCGCCGACCGTGACCCGCCCGGCATCGGGTGTCTCGAAGCCGGCCACGACCTTCAGCAAGGTCGTTTTGCCGGAGCCACTGGGGCCCAGGATGGTCAGAAGTTCGCCCTGCGCCACTTGGAGAGAAACATGGTCGAGCGCCACGACATCGCCGAATCGCTTGGCCACCCCTTCGATCAGGAGTTCGGCCGATCCTTCACCGGACCCCTTACCTGTACGCAATGCCGGTTACGCCTTCTTCAGCATCCACGCGTTCCATAGTTCCTGCGCCTTGGCGCCGTTCTCGGCATACCATTCGTCACTGATCCAGAATTGCTTGTCGAGATACGCGGTCGGCAGATAGGGCTTCACCTTGGCGTCGACGAAGTTCAGCGACTCGAGGTTGAGGCCGGGATAGCCCAGCTCCGAGGCGTAGACCGCCTGCTGCTGCGGGATCGCCAGCTCGGCCAGCATCTTGTTGGCCCAGTACGGATTCTTGGCGCCGCGCGGGATGGCGAAGCTGCCCTGCTTCAGGGCGCCCTCGTTCCATTCGATCTCGATTGGTCCGCCCTTCTTGATGACGTCGTAGAAGCGCCCGTTCCAGCCGGTCGCCAGCACGACCTCCTTGTCGAGCAGGAGCTGGGCCGGTTGCTGGCCGGTCGACCACCAGGCCGTCACATACGGCTTGATCTGGTCGAGCTTCTTGAACGCTCGGTCGAAGTCGATCGGATAGACCTTGTCCTTGGGGACACCATCGGCGATCAGCGCGAATTCGAGATTGTCCGTCGGATGGTTGCGCATGGAGCGCGCGCCGGGGAACTTCTTGACGTCCCACCACTCCGCCCAGCTCTTGGGATGCGTCCCGCCTTTGAAGACATCGGTGCGGTAGCCGATGATCGTCGTATAGACCGACGAGGCGAAGACATTGGGGTTCTGCGCCGTCGGTGGATACTTGGAACGGTCGACCACTTTGGGATCGACCTTGTCGAGCAGGTTCAGCTTGGAAGCGCGGATGGCGTCCTGGCCACCGATCTCCGTCAGGTCCCATTCGACATTGCCAGAATCGACCATGGCACGCAGCTTGCCGAAATCGACCGGGCTCGTTTCGACGACCCTGATTCCGTACTTCTTCTCGAAGCCGTTGAAGAAGGCCTTGCGCATGGCGGTGCCCATCGACCCGCCAGAATGATTGACCACGATCTGAGCCGGTTTGGGAGGCTCCGCCTGGGCGAATGCCCGGCCCGATACGCCGACGGCAGCGGCGCCTCCGAGAAGTGAAAGAACGTGACGGCGGTGCGGACGCTTGATGTCCATGACAGACCCCCTGTTTCGTTTTCTCCCCACGACTGTAGGAGTGCATTCCACGACGAGCAACTTCCATGCCCATAACTTTCTGGAATGACCATAAAGGACGAATGAATTTCTCCGTCATCGCCCGACACGCCTAACGTCGAAACAACAGGGGTTGTGAAGGGGGCAAACGATGATGAACCGATTGAAGGCGCTGGCGTGCGCCGCAGCCATGGCATGCGTTGCCAGCACCGCGGCCGCCCAGGAACTCACCATGGCGGTGTGGGGCGGCGGCGGCGCCAACACCTGGCGCGAGGCGTTCATCAAGCAGTTCTCGCCAGCGGAAAAGTTCACCATCAAGATGGTCGAAGTGCCGAATCCGGCCGGCGGCCTACGCTCGCCGGCCGCGGCCAGCCAGTACAATCTGGCGCTGGTCACCTACTTCGAGGCGATTGCCCTTTCCAACGCAGGCTTGATCGAATCCTTCGACGACAAGCAGCTCCCGGGTATCGGCGACGTCGACCCCAAGTTCCTCACCAAGGACAAGAAGGGGCGCCACGTCGGCCTGCCGGTCTACTTCACCTACTACGGCATCGCCTACAACACCGACCTGGCCAAAGCCGAGGACTTCGCCTCGTGGCAGGGGCTGACCGATGCCAAGTGGAAGGGCAAGCTCTCCGTGACGCGGCCGGTCTATCTCGCGCCCTATGACGCGGTGATCATGGCCAAGGCCATGGGTGGTAGCGAGAAGGATATCGATCCGGGCTTCAAGCTGCTGGAGCGCATCGTGCCCAACGTGCTGGCGACCTATACCTCGCTGGCGCACATGAACACGCTGCTGACGCGCGGCGAAGTCGCGGCCGTTCCCTTCTATGCCTCGCGTGTCTGGGCCCTGCGCCGCCAGGGCGCCGCCAATGTCGACATCGTGATGCCCAAGGAAGGCGTCCTGATGCTGCCCTATGTCGTAGTGGTGCCGAAGGGTGCCAAGCACCAGGACAAGGCGCTGCTCTGGATGAACTACATCGCCGGCGCCGAGCCGCAATTGCGCGCCGCCTTGCTCGACGGCTGGCTGCCGATGAACTCCAAGGTCAAGCTGCCCGAAGAGCTGCAGAAGACGCTGGGCCGGCCCTACGAGGACATCGTGAAGAGCCTTTATTCACCGGACTGGAGCGTCGTCGTCGACCATAACGAGGCGCGCGTCGACCGCGCCGAGAAGCTGCTGTCCGGCGTCCAGAAGTGAGGCGAGGCACAATCACGGTCGCGGGCGTCGGAAAGGATTTCGGCGCCACGACGGTCCTCAGCGACGTCGACCTCGTGATCGAGGGCGGCAGCTTCGTGACCCTGCTCGGCCCTTCGGGTTGCGGCAAGACGACGTTGCTGCGTCTGATCGCGGGCTTCCTCGAGGCGAGCCGCGGCACCATCGCCATCGACGGAGCACCGATGCAGGGCGTGACGCCGCGGCGCCGGCCGATTGGCATGGTCTTCCAGAACCTTGCCTTGTTCCCGCACCTCGATGTCTTCGAGAACGTCGCCTACGGCCTCAAAATCCGTGGGACGCCGGCGGCCGAGATCGCGGCCAAGGTCGCGCGCTTCCTGGGTCTGGTCGGACTGGCGGGCTTCGAGCGCCGTCGCATCGGCCAGCTCTCCGGCGGCCAGAAGCAGCGCGTGGCGCTGGCGCGGTCACTGGCCCTCGAGCCTGCGATCCTGCTGCTCGACGAGCCGCTCTCGGCCCTCGACCTGCAGCTCCGCCGTCAGTTGCAGGTCGAGTTGAAGGCGATCCAGCGCCAGCTCGCGACCACCTTCGTCTTCGTTACGCACGACCAGGAAGAAGCGACTTTGCTGTCCGACACGATCGTCGTCATGGAAGGCGGCCGCGTGCGTCAGGTCGGAAGCCCGGGCGAAATCTATCGCCGGCCGGCATCGCCTTTCGTCGCGCGCTTCGTGGGCGACATAAACATGCTCGAAGGCCGCATCGCGACAGTGAACGGCTCGTCGGTATCGGTCGATCTCGGCCAGCATCGCTTCGACCTGCCGCCGTCGGCGATTGTTGGACAGCCGGCGGCCGGCGCTGCCTGCCAGATCGCTTGCCGACCGGAAGCCGTCACTCTTGCCGACGATAGTGCCAACGTACTCGCCCTCGATGGGCGCATCGATGCGCTCCATCGCCTCGGCCCCACGGTGAAGGCAATGCTCGATACGCCGTTGGGGCCGCTCACGGCGCTGATGATGGCCGGCGCCCCACAGGCTACGGAACTCGCGGAGGGAAAGACGGTGCGTGTCGCCGTGCCTTCCGACACGCTCACCGTCTTCGTCTCAACCTGAAAGAACAATCATGTCCGCCAAGGATTTCGCCGGCCGTACCGTCGCCCAGCATGTCGAGGCCTTCACCTCGGGCAAAGTCTCGGCGCGCGACCTCATCGAGGGTGTGCTGGAGCGCGTCAAGAAGGCCGAACCCTTCAATCCCATCGCAACGCTCGATGTCGACGGTGCGCGCGCCGCGGCCGATGCGCTCGATGCCCGACGCAAGCGCGGCACCGGCTTCGGCAAGCTGGCGGGCGTGCCCGTCTCGGCCAAGGACCTGATCCTGACCAAGGGCCTGCGGACGGCCTTCGCCTCGCTCACCATGAAAGATAACGTGCCCGCCATCGACGCCGACGCGATCGCCCAGTGGCGCGCGGCCGATGCCGTGCTGTTCGCCAAGACCACGACGCCGGAGTTCGGCCACAAGGTCCTGACCGACAGCCGCCTGCACGGCGTCACGCGCAACCCGTGGAACCGCGAGCACACGTCGGGCGGGTCGAGCGGCGGCGCGGCGGTTTCCGTGGCACTCGGCCTCGGCCCCATCGCCATGTCGACCGATGGTGCAGGCTCGGGCCGCATCCCGGCCGCCTGCTGCGGCATCTATGGTCTCAAGGCCACGCTCGGCCGCGTGCCGCACGAAATCGCGCCCGACCAGTTCGGCCAGCTCACCTATCTCGGCGTGATGGCGCGCCATCCGACCGATCTCGGCGCCGGCCTGGCGTCGATGTCGCGTGGCCATCGCGACGATCCCTGGACCGCCGCCATCGGACGCACGCCCTTCGCCTGGCCCGAGAACACGGGCGAGCATCCGATTGCCGGCAAGCGCATCACTGTGATCCGCCGCATGACCGGCGGCTATCTCGATCCGGACACCGAAGCGCGCCTCGACGCAGCCCTCGCCTTCCTCGACAAGCAAGGCGCCCACATCAAGGAAATGGACGGGCGCGAGATCGACTGGAAGCTCGACGTGGCGCGCGTCGTCCTGCGTGCCAACCAGATCGAGCGTTTCGGCGAGATCCTGAAGACCAGGCGTGACGAGCTCGATCCCTCCTTTGCCAAGACGCTGGACGAAGGCGACGCGGTCGATGCGGTGATGCTGCGTCGCGCACTGGCCGACCGCACCACGGCCTACAAGTCCGTGCAGCGTCTGTTTGCCGATGCCGACCTTCTGCTGACGCCGACCGTCGCAACGCCGGCGCCGCTGGCCACGCAGGATCAGTTCAAGCCGCTGATCGTGGACGGCAAGCCGCTCGGCGACCTGCGTGCCGCCTGGTACACCTACACGATCCCCTTCAACATGACGGGCCATCCGGCGATTTCGATCCCGTTCGGCCGCTCCAAGGCGGGCCTGCCCATTGGCATCCACTTCGTGGCGCCGTGGTACGAGGAAGCGCATCTCATCCGGCTCGCCGAGGCTTTCGACGCCGAGACCTGCGCGTCGGCCGAGTTCCCGCCGGGCTTCGCCGCGGGCGCCTGAAGATGCGTGGCGCCACGGCAACGCCCAAGGGCCTGGGCTGGCTGCTGCTGCCAGCGGTGCTGGTCCTCGCCCTCTTCCTGGGAGCGGTGGCGCTCCTCTTCCTGCACGCTTTCTGGACCAAGGACGGGTTCTCTCTCGCCTACTTCAAGCAGATCCTCGATCGCGCCGACTATCACGAAGTCTTCCTGCGCACCGTGTCGATCGCGGCCATCGTGTCGCTCGCCTCGGCATTGCTGGCCTATCCCATCGCCTGGCTGCTCTGGCGTCTCCCCAAGTGGCGCAACCTTCTGCTGGTCGTGGTGCTGGTGCCGTGGCTGGTCAGCCTCGTTGTGCGAACCTATGGCTGGCTGGTCATCCTCGGACCCAAGGGCTTCCTCAATGAGGCGCTGCGCTGGGCCGGCGTCATCGAGTCGCCACTGCCGCTGATCTTCAATGATCTCGGCGTGGTGATCGGCCTCACTCATGTGTTGATGCCGTTCTCCGTGATCGCCACTTTGTCGGTGCTGCTGCAGATCGACAACCGGCTGGAGGAGGCCAGCGAATCGCTGGGCGCCGGCGCGTTCGAAACCTGGCGCCGGGTCGTGCTGCCGCTGTCGCTCCCCGGTGTCTTCACCGGCATCGGCATCACCTTCCTGACCTCGATGGGCGCCATCGTGACGCCGATCCTGCTGGGCGGCATCCGCCAGAAAATGGCCGGCACGCAGATCTATCAAGAGGTCGTCTACAACTTCAACATGAGCAAGGCGTCCGCCTGGGCGCTCTGCCTGCTGATCCTGAGCGGGCTCGGCCTGGTGCTGCTGCGCACTGTCGAGGCCGCACTCGTACCGAAAGCCGACAAATGAATGCGCCTTTGATCAAGCTCGGCCGGGCGGGCTCCCTGGCGCTGCTGTTCTTCCTGCCCGCGCCCATCGTGGTGATCGGCGCGACCTCATTCGCCGCGGCCGGCTACCTGCGCTTCCCGCCGGGCGAACTCAGCCTGCGCTGGTACGCCGAGGCCGCCACCGATCCGCGCTGGATCGATTCCTTCCTCACCAGCCTCGGCATCGCCGCTGTCGTCGCCGTGACGGTGACGGCCATCGCCTTCGCCGGCGCCTATGCCTGCCATCGGCTGCGGCCGCGCTGGCTGGCGACCTTCGAGCTCATCGTCATGTCGCCGCTGTTCTTCCCGCATGCCGCACTGGGCGTGGCGCTGGTGAACGTGCTGGCGCTCAGCGGCCATCTTGGCACGGCGACAGGCATCGTCGTCGCCCATGTCGTCTGCACGCTTCCCTTTGCCTGGCGGCCGATCATGGTTGCCCTGCAACGCATCGACAGCGAGATCGTCGAGGCTGCCTCGCTGCTGGGCGCCGACGAACGCCGCATCGCGCTCGGCATCGCCTTGCCGCTGGCCCGATCGGGCATCGTCACGGCGCTGCTCTTCTCCTTCATCATCTCGTTCGACGAGGTGACGGTGACGATGTTCCTCACCGGACCGCAGGTCACGACCCTGCCGGTGCAGATCTATGCCTTCATTCAGGAGAACGCGTCACCGGTGCTGGCGGCGATCTCGACGGTGACGGTCGCGGTCACGCTGCTGGTCGTGATGCTGCTGGAACGGCTGATCGGGCTCGAATTCTTCGTGGCGCATGATCCGGCCTAGCCGATCAGGCCCAACCCTTCGCTTTCAGGTGTGTCCTCATGGTGTCGAGGAATGCGTCGGCCAGACGCGACGGCTTGCGATAGCGCGGCCGCATGGCGCGGAACAGGTAGCGGATCCTGGGCTCGAAGGGCACGACGGCAATGCCTTCGCTGAGGTAGTCGCGCGCCGTGAAGGGCTCGACGATAGAGACGCCGAGCCCACGGGCCGCCAGCGCACAGGCATCAGCCGAGGAATAGACGTCGACCTGCAAACGCCGTTCGATCCGTTCCTGCTCGAACACCGCATCGATCAGATGGCGCATGCGGCCATCGAGCGGAAAGGACAGGAAGCGCTCGCCGCGCAGGTCGGCCGGCCGGATCACCTTACGTCGCGCCAACCGATGGTCGCCCGGCAGCACGCAGACCGCGGTGGCGCGGCTCAGTTCTTCGGTGACCATCGAAGGATGCTCGAACGGCATCATGGAGAAGCCCAGGTCGATCTGCTGGTCGATCATCTTCTGGTTGATGTAGGTCGAACTGCGAACGTGAAAGCCGATATGCGCCTTGGCATGACGCTTCATGAAGGTCGCCAGAACGTCGGGCAGGACGGAGCGGCCGAACGCCGGCGTCGAATAGATCAGAAGGTCGCCGACTTGGCGCTCGCGGATCTCGCGCGCCACCTCGGTCACCCGTTCGAGGCTGTGATAGAGGCGCGTCACCTCGGCTTCGAGCAGGCGTGCCTCGCTGGTCGGCGCCAGCCGCCGCTTGATGCGCGTGAACAGCGGATAGCCGATCTCATGCTCCAGCCCGGCGAGGATCTTGCTCACTGCGGGCTGCGATACGCCCAGCCGTTCGGCCGCCGCCGTCACCGTGCCGTGGGACATGATCGCCCGGAAGGCTTCGAGCTGGCGCGACGTGATCATCATAACTCCAGGGAATTTGAGTCCGCCGACAATGACTTTGACCCTGTAGGGCGACAAGCCAAAAGTCCACTGCATCGACATTTCAGACAAGGGCGTATTCATGCCTTCCATTGATCAGTCAATCTTCAGCAGCGACTTCAAGGAGGAGCCCTACTGGTGGGAGGCGTTCCGTCCGCAGGCCATACCGACGTCGGCGCTGCCGGCGAAAACCGATGTCGTGGTCGTCGGTGGCGGCTACGCGGGGCTTGCCACGGCACGCGCCTTGGCCGATGGCGGCGTGCAGAGCCTGGTGCTGGAAGCCGATGAATTCGGCGCGGGCGCGTCGACGCGCAGCGGCGGCGCGTTGAGCGCCGGCCTTTCGATCGGCAAGAGCTTTACTGGCCGAGCGCTCGACTATGCCCCCGAGCTGGTGCGTGACGTCGTGGGCTGGGCGATCGATGCCTATCGCGGACTGATCGATCTCGTCGAGCAGGAGAAGATCGACTGCTATCTGGAACAGCGTGGCCGCTTCCTCGGCGCCTGCGCCGCCTCGCACTATGAAGGTCTGCGCACGCGCTTCGAGAAGCTGCGCTCGGGCGGCGCCACGGACTGCAAGCTGATCAGTCGCGAGGAGCAGCGCCAGGAGATCGGCAGCGACTTCTATCACGGCGGCATGGTCTTCGAGACTGCGGGCAAGCTGCATCCCGCCTTGTTCTATGGCGGGCTGCTCGCGGCGGCGCGGCGGCGCAATTCGATCACCCTGGCCGGAGGCTGCCGCGCCACCGGCCTCAGCCGCGACGGCGAGGGCTGGCGGGTCAAGACCGAGGCGGGCGAAGTCCGCGCACGCCATGTCGTGGTCGCGACCAACGGCTATACGGGCGGCCTGACGCCGACCTTGCAGCGCCGGCTCGTTCCAATCGCCAGCCACATCATCGCCACCGAGGAACTGCCGCCGGGGCTCGCCGCGAAGATCTGCCCCAAGGGACGGACCTTCTCCGAGACGCGCCGCGTGCTGCACTATTACCGGCTCTCGCCCGACGGCAAGCGCGTGATCTTCGGCGGCCGTGCCCGCTTCACCGAGATTCCCGGCGAACTCAGGGCCCAGCTCCTGCATCGGGCCCTGGTCGAGCGCCTGCCCGAACTCGCAGGCACCAAGGTGACGCACACCTGGCAGGGCAATGTCGCCTTCACCTACGACGCCCTGCCCCATGCCGGCGAACTCGACGGGCTGCACTTCGTGGTGGGCTGCAACGGCTCGGGCGTGTCGATGATGCCGTTCCTGGGCGACGCCATCGGCAGGTCGATCGCCGGCCGGCTGCGCGGGAAACTGCCCTTCGCCGATGCTGCGTTGCCGCCGATTCCGCTCTACTCCGGCAAGCCCTGGTTCCTGCCGGTGATCGGCGGTGCCTTTCGGGCAATGGATTACTTCGACGAAAAAATCAGATGAGCGCCACTTTCTTCTCGGCCACCTATCGCGAGGCACGGCAACGCTTCCTCGACGCTGCGCACAGAGCAGGCGCAACCGTCGACTCACATGTGCATCCGCTGAAGGGCGCCGAGGGCGAGGAGATCGGCACCGACACCGCGTTGCTGGGCGCCGCCGACGCCGACAAGCTGTTCATCGTGAGTTCCGGCACGCACGGACCCGAAGGCTTCTCGGGATCGGCCTGCCAGCTCGCGCTGCTGAACGACGAGCTTGCCTGCCGTGCCACCGATCGCGGCATCGCTCTGCTCTTGATCCATGCGGTCAATCCGTTCGGCTTCTCGCATCTGAAGCGGACCAACGAAGACAACATCGATCTCAACCGTAGTTTCAACGACTTCTCGACACCCTATCCCGACAATCCGGTCTACGAGGAGATCCACGATCTGCTGGTCCCCGCCGCCTGGCCACCGAGTGCGGAGAACGAGAACCAGCTCACCGCCGCCATGGCACGTCTCGTCGGTCGACGCGCACCGGGAATTTCCAGCGGGCAGGCCAGGCATCCTGACGGCCTTTTCTACAGCGGCACGGGACCAGCCTGGAGCAACCGCACCATCCGCAGGATCCTACGCAAGCACGGCGCCAACTGCCGACACATTGCCTGGATCGACGTGCATACCGGGCTCGGCCCGTACGGCCATGGCGAGAAGATCTTTGGCCACCATTCCGACGCGGCACTCGCCCGTGCGCTTGCCTGGTGGGGCAGCGACCTGATCGTCAGCACGGCCACCGAGTCGGTCTCGCCGCGCACCACGGGTCACATCACAGGTTGCGCGCCCGAAGAATGCCCCGGCGTCGCGATCACCCCCTCGACTCTCGAATACGGCACCCTGCCCTCGCCGCAGGTGCGGCGCGCGTTGCGTGGCGAAGCCTGGCTCGCCGGCCACCCCGATGCGCCGGCCGCGGTCTCAGCAGAAATCCGCCGCGCCGTACGCGATGCCTTCTACGTCGATGCCGACGACTGGAAGGGGATGATCCTCGGCCAGTTCCGCGCCTTTGCCCTGCAAACGATCAACGGCCTCGCGGCCGAACAATAACGAGGGGAAATACAATGAAGCTACGCTCTCTGCTTGGTGCGCTTGCCGGCCTGCTGCTTGCCGCGCCCGTGGCCGCGCAATCGACGCTCAAGATCGTGATGCACTCCGACCTCAAGGTCCTCGATCCGATCTGGGCATCGGCGCAGATCAGCCGCACGCACGGCTACATGGTCTACGACACGCTGTTCGGCCTCGATGGCGATCTCAAGCCGCAGCCACAGATGGTCGGCGCCTGGACCGTCGATCCTGCGGGTCTGGTCTACAGCTTCACCTTGCGCGATGGCCTTGCCTGGCACGACGGCGCGCCGGTGACGGCCGAGGACTGCGTCGCCTCGCTGAAGCGCTGGGGCAGCCGGGACGTCATGGGCATCAAGCTGATGGCGCATGTGAAGGAGCTTTCCGCGCCGGACGCCAAGACGATCCGGATGGAACTGAGCCAGCCCTATGGGCTGGTGCTCGACTCGCTCGCCAAGCCCGCCGGCATCGTGCCGTTCATGATGCCCAAGCGCATCGCCGAAGCGCCTGCCACGCAACAGATCAAGGACCCCACCGGCTCGGGCCCCTTCATCTTTAAGGCCGACGAATGGCGGCCCGGCGACAAGGTCGTCTATGTGAAGAATCCGAAGTATGTCCCGCGGGCCGAGCCGCCTGCGAACTTCGCTGGCGGCAAGGTCGTCAAGCTCGACCGGATCGAATGGACGTCGATTGCCGATCCGCAGACTGCGGTGAATGCCCTGGAGAATGGCGAAGTCGATGCGCTCGAATCGGTGGCACACGACCTGCTGCCGCTGATCGAGAAGCGCAAGGGCATCGACGTCCAGCGCGGCGCCTATGCCAGCCAGTATGCGCTCCGGCCCAACTGGCTCCATCCCCCGTTCAACGATCCGCGGATGCGCCTCGCGCTGGGCTATGCGATCGACCAGAAAAGCTATCTGGAAGCGGCCGTCGGTGACCCGAAGTATTGGCGCCTCTGCAAGACCTACTTCGGCTGCGGCACGCCCCTCGCATCCGAGGCCGGCACCAATGCCCTGCTCGAAGGCAATGTCGACAAGGCCAAGGCGTTGCTCAAGGAAGCGGGCTACGACGGACGCCCGATCGTGCTGCTGCAGGTGAGCGATCTCGCCTCGCTCGCCAACCTCGCACCCGTCGCCAAAGCGCAGCTCGAGCGGGTTGGCTTCAAGGTCGACATGCGGCCGGCCGATTGGCAGACCCATCTCGCCCGCGTGATGCGCAAGGAGCCGCCTGAGGATCGTGGCTGGAACGTCACGCTTTCCAGCACCGGCGTACTCGACGTGGTAAACCCGGTCACGTCTCTGTTCCTCAACTCGGCGTGCGACAAGGCATCGGCCGGTTGGTCATGCGACGCCAAGATCGAGGAATTGCGCAACGCCTTTGCTCTCGAACCCGATGCCGCCAAGCGCAAGGCCATCGCCGAGCAGATCCAGGCGCGTGCCATGGAACTCGGCACGCACTACCCGCTGGGGGAATGGTACAGCGCCTCGGCCGTCAGCTCGCGCACCAAGGGTTGGCTTCGCCCGCCGTCGACCACGGCCTTCTGGAACGTGGAAGTAGCGAAGCGCTGAGCGTCAGCGCCGCAGGAAGAACTGGATCGGCACGACGATCTCCAGGCTTTCGCCCGGTTGATCGGAGGGCAATGGCGGCAGGGGCTGCGCCCGTTGCAACAGCTCCAGCCCTTCGCGGTCGAGCGCGCCGATTCCGGAAGCGCGTTCGATCCGGGCGGCGAGCACGCGACCGTCGCGGCTCATGGTGAAGCGCACGTAGGTGACGCCTTCCTGACGCGCGCGTTGCGCCTCGGAGGGATAACGCTTGTGGCGCTCAAGGTGGCGCAGCAGCAGCCCCTGCCAGGTCGGCAATGCAGCCGAAGGAGGCGCCGGAGTAGCGCCGGCCTGCGGTGCCGCAGCGACCGCCGCCTGCTGGGGCGCGGCTGGCGATGCCGCGGCCTTGGGCTGCGGCGGCTTCTTCTCAACCTTCTTTTCCGGCGGCTTGGGCTTTGGTGGCGGTGGCGGCTTCAAGTCGAGCGGCGGCGGCGGCTCGGGATCGGGCAGCATCACCTCGGCCATCACCGGCGGCGGCATCTCGACCGGCGGCGGCGGCTCGGGATCGGGCAGCATTTCGCTGAGATCGGGGCCCGGCGGCGCCTCCTTGGGCACGACTCCCGGCGCCGCGGGCAGCGGCGCCATCTCCACCATCACGGCTGCCGACGGCGGGGCGAACGGCGCTTCCGGATGCGACCAGCCGAGCGCAATGCCGACTGCGCCGGCATGCAGGGCCAGCACAACGGCAAACGAGCACCCCCAGCGCAGGCCTTCCCTCATTGCTCCAGCCCGACCAGGGCCACCTTGAGATAGCCGGCCCCGCGCAGGATGTTCATCGCCTGCATCAGTTCGCCGTAAGGCACGGTCTTGTCGGCGCGCAGAAAGATGCGCTCGTCCTTCTTTCCGCCGGTCGCCTCGTCCAGCGCCTGGGCCAGCGTCTCCCGGGTCGCCGGCTGTTCCTTCAGCACGAAGGAGAGGTCGGCTTTGAGGGTAAGATAGAGCGGCGTGTCCGGCTTCGGCTGGCGCTCGGCCGTCGAGACCGGCAGATCGACCGGCACGTCGACCGTGGCGAGCGGCGCCGCCACCATGAAGATGATCAGCAGCACCAGCATGACGTCGATAAAGGGCGTGACGTTGATCTCGTGGTTCTCGGCGAGGTCGTCGGACCCGTGATCCAGCTTGACCGACATCTACCTCGCCCCCGACTTGCCAAGGTCCCGCGACACGAGACGGAGAACGGCCGCCGACGTGTCACCCACCAGGGCGCGGTACGCCGCGATGCGCCGGGAAAAGTGGTTGTAGATCACGACCGCCGGAATGGCGGCCGCCAGGCCCAGCGCCGTCGCCAGCAGTGCTTCCGCGATGCCGGGCGCCACGACGGCGAGATTCGTCGTCTGCGATTTCGAGATGCCGATGAAGGAGTTCATGATTCCCCAGACCGTACCGAACAGACCCACGAAGGGCGCGGTCGCGCCGATGGTGGCCAGAACGCCGGTCCCTTTCAGCATGCGGCGGCCCGTCGCCGCTTCGAGCCGTTCCAGCCGCGACGCGATTCGTTCCTTCAGGCCGTCGCGGTCGTTGTCGTTGTCGACGCTGAGCTGGCGCTCCGCCAGTGCCGCGGCAACGAGATCGTTGGCAGGCGCGGCATCGAGCGACGGCGCACTGTCGATCGCGGCAAGAGCCTGCGTCTGTCGCCGTTGCGCGGCCGCAAGCTCGAGGCTCTTGGCGAGGAACACCGTCCAGGTCAGCACCGAGGCCACAACCAGACCGACCATCACCGCCTGCACCACCCAGTCGGCCGCGAGGAACATGCCCAGAACCGAAAGGTCGCGCGGCAGCACCGCCGCGGCGGCAGGACCGGGAGCAGCCGCAGGCGACATAGCCGTTTGGGCCAGGGCGAGCGCCGGCAGGAAGGCCAGAAAGGCAAGCAAACGAGAAACGCGCATGTGATGAAGCCAGCCTCGGAGATGATGGAAGAGGTGCGCCAACGGACGCAGCCACCGGGCACGCCGTGCGAGCATACAGACCACGGCTCCGGCACCAATGCCAGGCATCGTAGCCCAACGCATCGTAGCCCAGGGCAGCGAGCCGGGGCCCGCGCCCTCATGTCCCACCGCCAGGACCATCGCCTCGATGCGCATGTGCTCGCCGATCGAGGCCGCGCAACCGGCGGAAGACTAGGCCATTGTCGGGTCGATCAGACGGTGCATGGCGGTCGCCAGCAGGCGCGGCGTGGCGGCGTCCTGCAGCGTGAACGGCCCCGGATCGATCAAGATCATATTGTTCAGGGTGCCGTACATGATCTGGAAGGCGAACCGGATCCGCTGCTCGAGGTCAGCCGTCGACCGACCGCCGAGCAAATCCACGATGAGAGGCAGGGCATAGTCGACCTGTATCTGGCCAAGCTCCCGCATCGGCGTCCAGCTTCCGAGGTCGCTGCCGGCCCGGCGCAGCGACGCCCGGACGAGACCGTGATGGCGCTTCAGCCAGACGACGCCGCCCCGGCTGATCCAGTTCAGGAGCTGCGCCAGGTCGCTCCGCGGTACCCGGTCCGAGCTGTAGCGCGCCGCCAGCTCGCGCCGGCGATCCTCGACCATCAGCCGCTGCAGCGTATCGACGAAAGCGTCCTTGCTGTCGAAGCGGGCATAGAAGGAGCCGACCGTCGTGTCGCAGCGGGCGCACAGTGCCTCGATCGACAGACCGTCGAAGTCGTGCTCCTCCAGGAGCGCCAGGCCCTCGTTCATCAGCCTGACGACCAGCGCGCGGCTGCGCTGCTGCTGCGTCGGCTTCAGACCCGGCACGTTTGCTTCAGCAATAAGCTGCTCGTCCAGCATCCCCGGAACCCCACCCTTGCGTTGGACGCACTTGCCAGACAATCAGAACTAGAATTATAATTCTAATTATAAGAATTCCTTCGGAGGAAAGCAAATGCGCAATTCCCATTTCGACGTGCGTCCGACATCCGGCGCACTGGGTGCGGAGATCCTGGGCGTCGATCTCGCCCAGCCTTTGTCACCGTCGCAGGCCGACGAAATCCGCGGCGCCCTCGCCGAGCATGGCGTGATCTTCTTCCGCGACCAGAAGCTGACCCCCGAGCAGCACATCGCCTTCGCCGGAAGCATCGCGCCGATCAATATCAACCGCTTCTTCAAGGCGGTGCCGGACCATCCCGAGATCGCCGAGGTCCGCAAGGAGCCCGACCAGACCCGGAACATCGGCGGCGGCTGGCACACCGACCACAGCTACGACGAGGTACCGGCGCTGGGGTCGATCCTGCTGGCGCGCGAAGTGCCGCCGCGCGGCGGCGATACCATGTTCGCCAGCATGTCGCTGGCCTACGAGGCGCTGTCGGACGGTCTGAAGCGCACGCTGGAGGGGCTGCGCGCCGTGCATTCGAGCCGGCATGTGTTCGGCGCGACCGCCCAATATGCACGCGACACGGTGGGCCGCATCGGCAATGCCGAACTCGCGACACAGGATGCCGTCCACCCCGTCGTGATCCAGCACCCCTTGAGCAAGCGCAAGACCCTCTACGTCAATCCGGGGTTCACGACGCATTTCGAGGGCTGGACGGCGCAGGAGAGCAAGCCGCTGCTCGACTATCTCTACACGCACGCCTCGCAGCCTCAGTTCCAGACGCGCTTCCAGTGGCGCGAAGGCTCGATTGCCTTCTGGGACAATCGAGCCACCTGGCATCTCGCCATCAACGACTATCAGGGCGAGCGGCGCCTGATGCACCGCATTACGCTGGACGGCGTTCCCCTCGTCTGAGGGGAACGGCTCTAGTTCCTCATTTCTTCTGGGCGCCCGGCAGGAAATCGTCGAGCGGCACACCGAAGCTGTTCAGCGCCCAGGAGACGAGATTGTACTGTCCGACCGTGAAGACGGCATCCATGAGCTGCTCCGTCGAATAGGTCTTCGAGAGCGTGGCCCAGGTCGCATCGGAGGCGACGGAGTTTTCGTAGAGATCGTCGGCGAGCTGCATCAGCGCCGCCTCGTGCTCGTTCCAGCCCTTGGCCTTCGGCCCTTCCTTGATGTTAGCGACGTCCGCGTCGCTCAGGCCGCCGCGCTTGGCGATCAGCTCGTGCTGGGCGAATTCGTACTCGGCCTGGTTCAGCCAGCCGATGCGCAGGATCAGCAGCTCGCGGTCGCGGAACGGCAGCGTCTGCTTGGAGAGGATGTGCCCGGCGAACGGCGTCCAGCGCTTGGTGAGGTTGGGGTGGTGCGCCAACACCTTGAAGATGTTGAACACCTGCCCGTTCATGGCGTTCTTTTCGACGGCCTCGCGTTCCTCCGGCTTCATGGTCGCGAGGTCACGCAGAGGGATTCGCTGCTTGCGCTTGATCACCGTGTCATTCTCCTTGCAGGTCTCGGCTTGGCTAGCGTTCCGGACTAACGCCACGCCGTTCGACCGACAAGGCGAAAGACGTTACTCGGCGCGCGGACTTTCGCGCGGCGGCTTCAATCGCGCTGCGGCAAGCTTAGCCTGACCTGGAGTGCTGAACTGCGCACCGTCCATCTCAAAGAAAGGACGCGCGTAAGCATGGAAGCGGAAAGCGTTTCCTTCCTTCAGGACGATGCCCGCAGGTTGACCCCAGATTTCGACGACGAAGGGTTCGGGCATGGCACGGTCTCCCTTGGGGTTTCAGTCGGGGCTGAAGTATCTGTGGCCACTCCCACATGGTGTCGACAGCGCGCCATGGCAATGGCCGATGCTGCCAAACCTGCGGCGAGAGACAGCAGACCCTTCGCGTACGGCATCAATATGGCGATGCTCTTTTCCACGCTGGCGATACGGCCAAACGAAGAAGACAATGACAGATCGATGACGTGCGTCGTCGTGCCAGGGGGACCATGAAGCTGACACGTTCTGCGCTACTGAGCCTCGCTGGGACCAGCGTGCTTGCCGGCCGTCACGTTGCGGCCCAACCATCCGTCCAGATGAATCGACGCAAGATTCTCTCTTCAGGTGAACTGCTGCCCGTCGTCGGCGTCGGCACCTGGCGCACTTTCGACGTCGGCGGCAAACCCGAGGATCGCGCGCCGGTCGCCGACGTGCTGCGCCTCCTGTTCGAGGCCGGCGGTTCGGTGATCGATACATCGCCGATGTACGGCTCGGCCGAGGCCGTGGTCGGCAGCTTGCTGGCCGCCTCCGGCTCCCGCAGCAAAGCTTTCATTGCCACCAAGGTCTGGACCAACGGCCGCGACAACGGCATCGCCCAAATGCAGGCCTCGATGCGTCTGCTGCGCACCGACCGCATCGATCTGATGCAAGTCCACAACCTCGTGGACTGGCGCGCCCACCTGCCGACGTTGCAGGCCTGGAAAGCGGACGGCCGCATCCGCTATCTCGGCATCACGCACTATACGCAAAGTGCACACGACGAGTTGGAGCGCGTGATGCGCGCCGAGAAATGGGACTTCGTGCAGTTGAATTACGCGCTCGACGACCGGGCAGTGGAGCAGCGCCTGCTGCCGCTGGCTGCGGAGCGCGGCATCGCGGTGATCGTCAACCAGCCCTTTGGCGGCGGCGGCCTCCTGCGCAAGCTCTCCTCACGCAAGCTGCCGGACTGGGCGGCCGAGATCGGCGTCACGAGCTGGGCCCAGCTCCTGCTCAAGTTCGTGCTGGCCAACCGGGCAGTGACCTGCGTGATTCCGGGCACCGGCAAGCCCGAACACATGAAGGACAACTTGCAGGCCGGCTTCGGCACCTATCCCGATGCAGCCCTGCTGAAGCGCATGGCGGCGGAGATCGCGATCTAGAACGGTAGCTCTGCTTCGATCCACGCCGTCGCCGACTTGTGCGTCGGCTGCCAGCCCAGTTCGCTGCGCGCGCGCTTGCCACGGACACGGCTGTTGGAACCGAACGTGTAGGCGGCGCTGCTTTCGCCCAGTTCCTTGACAGCGTCGGCGAAAGGCCAGACCTGCGGGGCGGCGAGACCGAGACGCCTGGCGATCGAGACGCAGATGTCGCGATAGGACGCCTCGCCATTCTCCACGAAGTAGAAAGCACCGGCCGGCGCCTTGGCGAGTGCGAGGCTGTAGAGGTCCGCCATGTCCTCGACATGGACATTCGACCAGATGTTCAGGCCCTGGCCGACATGGCGCACGACGCCCGTCTTACGCGCCCGCGCGGCAAGGCCGGGGATCTGCGCACTGTCACGCGCCAGGCCAAGGCCGTTGCCGTAGATCATGGTGTTGCACAGCACGACCGAGCGCACGCCGCGCTGGCTCGCCTCGCGGATCGCCCGGTCGATGACGACGCGCGCCGCCTTGCCCGGCACGGGATCGAGCGGCGTCTCCTCGTCGTAGATACGATCCGACGCCCTGTCGCCATGCGCCTCGTCGGCCACGATGCTGGAGCCGCTGGTGTGCAGGAACGGCTTGTTCGACCCGGCGAGCCCTTCGATCAGGGCCTCGATGGCGCCGCGATGGTCACTGTTCGCGGTATTGACCACGGCGTCGGCGCGGCGCGCCTCGGCCGTTAGGGTCGCCGCATCGTCGAGACCTCCCGCCACCGGCTCGATGCCCAGCGCAGCAAGGCGCCTGCCCTTCTCCGCATCGCGCACCAGACCGCGCAGCTTGTGGCCCTCCCGCAGGAGACGATGGGCCACTGTGCCGCCGATATAGCCGGTGGCGCCGGTGAGGAAGATGTTCACGGGCGGCCCATTTCCTTCAACCGTCCCACGGCTTCGCGAACCGGACCGTCGAGCCCTTCGCCACCAGCCTCCAGGTGCGCGACGATAGCCGCCCGCATGCGCGGGTCCCAGAACTTCCGCAAATGATCGGCAATGGCCGCGGCCGGGTCGCCCCGACGCTGCGGCACGAAGAACTGGCCGATCTGGTTGGCCATGGTCACCAGCCGCTCGTTCGTGCTCGTGGCCGACATCGCTTCTACTCCGCCGCGACCTTGGAGATCCGCCGGCTGCGACCTGTCTGCGCCGCGTAGTCGCGCTGCCACTCGCTGGGGCCGTTGGAAGGCGAGACCTGCACGGCCGTGACCTTGTACTCCGGACAATTGGTCGCCCAGTCGGAGAACTCCGTGGTCACGACATTGGTCTGCGTGTCGGGATGATGGAAGGTCGTGTAGACGACGCCCGGCGCCACGCGATCGGTGAGATGAGCGCGCAAGGTCGTACCGCCGACGCGACTGTCGAGCTTCACCCAGTCGCCGTCGCGGACGCCGCGCTGTTCGGCATCGTGCGGATGGATCTCCAGCACATCCTCGCCATGCCAGACCGTATTGTCGGTGCGCCGCGTCTGGGCACCGACATTGTATTGCGAAAGGATCCGGCCCGTGGTGAGCAGCAGCGGGAAGCGTGGGCCGGTGCGCTCGTCCGTCGGCACATACTCGGTGATCATGAAGTTACCCTTGCCGCGGACGAAGCCGCCGATATGCATCACCGGCGTACCGAGCGGCGCCTTCTCGTTGCACGGCCACTGGACCGAGCCCACTTCGTCGAGCAGGGCATAGGAGACACCGGTGAAGCTCGGCGTCAGGCGCGCGATCTCGTCCATGATTTCCGACGGGTGCGCGTAGGGCATCTCGAAGCCCATGGCCTTGGAGATGGCCAGGGTGATTTCCCAGTCGGCCAGGCCGTTCCTGGGCGTCATCACGCGGCGCACGCGGTTGATGCGGCGCTCGGCGTTGGTGAAGGTTCCATCCTTTTCGAGGAAGGTCGAGCCCGGCAGGAAGACATGGGCATAGTTCGCCGTCTCGTTCAGGAACAGATCCTGGACCACGACGCATTCCATCGCTCTGAGCGCGGCCGCGACGTGGGTCGTGTTGGGATCGGACTGCAGGATGTCCTCGCCCTGCACGTAGAGGCCCTTGAAGCTGCCCTCGATCGCCGCATCGAACATGTTGGGAATGCGCAGCCCGGGCTCGGCATCGAGCGAGCGGCCCCACATTTCCTCGAACATGGCACGGGTCGCATCGTCCGAAATGTGGCGATAGCCGCTGAGCTCATGCGGGAACGAGCCCATGTCGCAGGAGCCCTGGACGTTGTTCTGGCCGCGCAGCGGGTTCACGCCGACGCCCGGCCGGCCGAGATTGCCGGTCACCATCGCCAGGTTGGCGATGGCCATGACCGCGGTCGTGCCTTGGCTGTGCTCGGTAACGCCGAGGCCATAATAGATCGCGCTGTTGGGGCCGGCAGCGTAAAGCCGCGCAGCGCCGCGGATCGCCTCGGGCGAGACGCCGGCCATCAGGCCGACTGCCTCGGGGCTGTTGCGCTTCTCGGCCACGAAGGCCGCCCAATACTCGAAGGCATCGCGATCGCAGAAGGAATGCACGAAGGCTTCGTCGACCAGACCTTCGGTGACGATGACATGGGCCAGCGCATTCAGGATCGCGGCATTGGTGCCCGGCCGCAGCGGCAGATGATAATCCGCCTCGACATGCGGCATGCGCACGAGATCGATGCGGCGCGGATCGATCACGATCAGCCGCGCGCCCTGGCGCAGGCGCTTCTTCATGCGGGAGGCGAAGACCGGGTGCGCATCGGTCGGGTTGGCCCCGATCACCAGGATCACGTCGGCCTGCTCGACGGAATCGAAGTCCTGCGTGCCGGCGGACGTGCCGAAAGCGGTCCTGAGACCGAAGCCGGTCGGTGAGTGACAGACACGGGCACAGGTATCGACATTGTTGTTGCCGAAGCCGCCGCGCACCAGCTTCTGCACCAGGTAGGTTTCCTCGTTCGTGCAGCGCGAGGAGGTGATGCCGCCGACCGCCAGGCGTCCATGCTTGTCCTGCAGGCGCTTGAACTCCGATGCGACCCGGCCGATCGCCTCGTCCCAGCTCACTTCGCGCCACGGCTGATCGATGCTCTCGCGCACCATCGGCTTCAGGATGCGCTCGCGGTGATTAGCATAGCCCCAGGCGAAGCGGCCTTTGACGCAGGAGTGGCCGCGATTGGCCTTGCCGTCCTTGTAGGGAACCATGCGCACCAGCTCCGCGCCGCGCATCTCGGCCTTGAAGCTGCAGCCGACACCGCAATAGGCACAGGTCGTGACGACCGAATGCTCCGGCAGGCCGATGTCGATCACGCTCTTTTCCGACAGCGTCGCGGTCGGGCAAGCCTGGACGCAGGCCCCGCAGGAGACACACTCGGAACTCAGGAAATTGTCGATTGCCGCGCCGGGCGAAACCTTGGAGTCAAAGCCGCGGCCTTCGATGGTCAGCGCAAAGGTGCCCTGCACCTCTTCGCAGGCGCGCACGCAGCGGGAGCAGACGATGCACTTGGACGGATCGAACGTGAAATACGGGTTCGATTCGTCCTTCGTCTGTTGGATGTGGTTCTCGCCATCGTAGCCGTAACGCACCTCGCGCAGGCCGACGGCACCCGCCATGTCCTGCAGTTCGCAATCGCCGTTGGCGGCGCAAGTCAGGCAGTCGAGCGGATGATCGGAGATATAGAGTTCCATCACCCCGCGCCGGACCTGCTTCAGGCGCTCGGTCTGGGTCGACACGACCATGCCTGCCGCCACCGGCGTGGTGCACGAGGCGGGCGTGCCGGCGCGGCCGACGATCTCCACGAGACAGAGGCGGCAGGAGCCAAACGCTTCAACGGAGTCGGTGGCGCAGAGCTTGGGCACCTGGATGCCCGCCTCGACGGCGGCGCGCATGATCGACGTGCCGGCCGGTACGGTGACGGCATGGCCGTCGATGGTGAGATTTACCTTTTCTTCCGCTCGACTCGGCGGCGTGCCGTAGTCGATTTCGTGAACGAGGGACATGACGGCCTCTTAATCGGCCGCCGCGACAAGGCGCGGCCGGTCGAAATCTTCGGGGAAATACTTGAGGGCGCTCATCACCGGATAAGGCGTGAGCCCGCCCAACGCGCAGAGCGAGCCGAACTTCAAGGTCTGGCAAAGATCGGTGATCAGCGCGAGATTGGCGGCGATCCGCTCGCCGCGAATAATCTTGTCCATGGTTTCCGCGCCGCGTATCGAACCGATGCGGCAGGGCGTGCACTTGCCGCAGGATTCGATGGAGCAGAATTCGAGCGCGAAGCGCGCCTGGCGAGCCATGTCGACCGTGTCGTCGAACACCACGACGCCGCCGTGGCCGACCAATCCGTCGAGCGCGGCAAAGGCTTCGTAATCGAACGCCGTATCGAACAGAGACCTTGGGAAATAGGCACCGAGCGGCCCGCCCACCTGCACCGCACGCACCGGCCGGCCACTCGCCGTGCCGCCGCCGATCTCGTCGACGATCTCGCCCAGGGTGAGGCCGAAAGCTGTCTCGAAGAGGCCGCCCTGCTTCACGTTGCCGGCGAGCTGGATCGGCATGGTGCCACGCGACCGGCCCATGCCCAGCGCCGCATAGGCCTCGGCGCCATCGGCCAGGATCGCCGGCACGGTCGCAAGCGAGACAAGGTTGTTGATGACGGTAGGCTTGCCGAACAGACCCTTGTGCGCGGGCAGCGGCGGCTTGGCACGCACCTGCCCGCGCTTGCCTTCGAGGCTTTCAAGCATCGAAGTTTCCTCGCCACAGACATAGGCGCCGGCGCCGGCCCTCACGTCGATCTCGAAACCCGCCGCCGCGCCGAGAAGGCCAGAGGATTCGGCGACGGCGACTGCCTTCGAGAAGGTCCTGATGGCGTCGGGATATTCGGAGCGGATGTAGACGTAGCCCTTGGCCGCACCGACCGCGAGCCCGGCGATGATCATGCCTTCGATCAACACGAACGGGTCGCCTTCCAGGAGCATGCGGTCGGCATAGGTCCCGGAGTCGCCCTCGTCGGCGTTGCAGACGATGTATTTCTGGTCGGCCGGTGTGTCGGCGACAGTCTTCCACTTGAGGCCGGTCGGAAAACCCGCGCCGCCGCGGCCGCGCAGGCCGGACTTGGTCACTTCGGCCACGGTGCCCGCAGCACCGAGACTGCGCGCCCGCTCCAGCCCGCGCAGGCCACCGTGTGCACGATAATCGTCGAGCGACAAGGGATCGACGATGCCACAGCGCGCGAAGGTGATGCGGGTCTGGCGCTTCAGGAAGGGGATCTCTTCCGGGCGTCCCACGCAGAGCGGATGGCTGGCCGCGAACCGGCTGTAGCCCGCAAACAGGCCCGGCACGTCGCCAGGCGTCACGCGGCCAAACGCGATGCGGCCGGAGGGCGTCGCGATCTCGACCATCGGTTCCAGCCAGAAGAGGCCGCGCGAGCCGGTACGGACGATCTCGACCTCCACACCGTGGCGAGCGGCTTCGGTGCGAATCGCCACGGCGACTTTGTCGGCGCCGACGGCGCGCGCCGCGGCATCGCAAGGGACGAAGATGCGCAATGCGCTCATCGCCCTATCTCCTCGACGAGCGCCGCAATCGACTCCGCCGTCAGCCGGCCGCGCGGTTCGCCATCGAGCAGCGCCGACGGCGCGCAGGCGCATAGGCCCAGGCAATAGGTGGCTTCCACGGTGAGATGGCCGTCAGGCGTCGTGCCGCCCCAGGCCACGCCGAAGTGGCGCAGCACCTGTTCGGCCAGAGCCTCGCCCTGCATCGACTGACAGGCCTCGGCGCGGCAGAGCTTCAGCACATGCCGCCCGCCCGGCGCTCCGCGAAAGTCGTGATAGAAAGAGACGACGCCGTGAACCTCGGCCCGCGTCAGGTTGAGCGCCGCCGCAATCTGGGGAATGGCCGGCGCAGGGATGCAGCCGTATTCGACCTGCACCTCGTGCAGGATGGGCAGCAACGGACCTTCCCGGTCTTCATGCCGCCGGATGATCTCGCTGGTCCGACTTTCGCTCCATGCCATCGGCATCGATCGACTCCCATCCCTGTCTTGAGCGGCTTGGCGCCGACTTTTTCATAAGGAATGATCCGTCTTCGTCGCCGTACTCTCAATAAGGCTTCCTAGTGCTGCAATAGAACATTCCTATCAATCAGCCTGTATTGGCGAGCGAAAGACTATGACGTTGGCGTCAAAACCCGGGCGAGCTGGGTTGCTTCAGCCACCAGGGCGGCCGAAAGCGGCGTCATCGGCTCCCGCGGCGGGACGACCAGGCCGACTTGGTGCACGGCGGTCGGCTCGGTGATGGGGATAGCGCGCAAATGGTCGGTGAGGCCCAGCGTATCAGCCAGCTTCTCCGGCATCACGGTCGCCCAACGGCCGGTCCGCACGTGCGAGAACAGAACGATCATCGAATTCGATTCCAAGGTCGGTTCGGCACGGCCGCTCGGATTGCCGAGCAGGCGGTCGATGATGCGCCGGTTCTGCATGTCCGGCGTCAGCAGGCAGAGCGGGATGCCGGCCACCTCCGCCCACGTCACCTGATCGCGATCGCCGAGCGGGCTGCTCTCCGACGTCAGCAAGCGGTACTGTTCGAGATAGAGCGGCACGGTGCGCATGCGCCCCAGCGGCTCGTTGTCGATGTAGGTGAGACCGGCATCGACTTCGAGGTTCTCGACCATCGACAGGATCTCGATGGAGGTGCGCGACAGGATGGTGAACGTCACGTTCGGGTGCCGGGCGCGAAACGGCGTCGTGAGCGCCGAGACCATTGCCAGCGCCGTGGGGATCGCCGCGATCCGCAGCCGGCCGGTCAGCCCCTTCTTCAAGGCCTGCAGGTCCTGACGCATAGCGCGCGCGTCGGCAACGATGCCGCGGGCCCAGTCGAGCACATGCTCGCCTTCGGTCGTAAAGCCGATGAAGCGCGAGGTGCGCTGCACCAGCATCACGCCCAACGTATCTTCGAGCTGCTTGATCGCCGCCGAGAATGTCGGCTGTGTGACGCCGCATTGCTCCGCGGCCCGGCTGAAATTCCGCTCCCGCGCCAGCGCCAGCAGGAACTCGAGCTTGTCGATCATCGCGCCAGCATATCGCGTGGTATGGCCGCGGCGTAGCCGTTAGAATCATCCTCTATAGGGTCCCCAGCGAGGCACGCATGACCGAGGCAGCGAGACGCAGTCGGCGGACTGTCATCATGGGCCTCGGCAGCTTGGGCGCACTCGGCCTTGCGGGATGCGCGACCGGCACCCGATCGGGCGCGCAGCCTCTGCCACCGCCACGCCTGCAGATGAGCCGCGTCGCCCGCATCACCGTATGCCTGCGCCCCTTTCGGGCGGCCGGCCCACGGCTCGAAGTCGAGACGGTCGGCAATAAGCGCGTGGTCCACAATTACGGCCATGGCGGCAGCGGCTGGTCGCTGGCCTGGGGGTCGAGCAGCATCGCCGCCGGCATGGCGCTGGAGGGCGGCACGCGCGATGTCGCAGTGATCGGTTGCGGGGCGCTCGGCCTTACCTCGGCCCTGCTGCTGCGCCGCGCCGGCGCCCATGTGACGATCTACGCGAAGGAACGCCTGCCGCAGAGCCAGTCGGCGCGCGCGACGGGTACCTGGTCGCCCGACTCGCGCATCGCCGCCACCGGCAGCGTGGCACCGACCTTTCCTGCCCAATGGGAGGAAATGGCGCGTACCTCCTACGCCACCTACCAGAGCTATATCGGTCAGCCGGGCGAGCCGGTCGCCATGAGCGAACGCTATGTGCTGTTCGACGATGTGGCGCAGCCAGCGCCCGCCGAACCGGACCTATCGGCCGAGGAGGTTCATTTCGCCAGCTACGGCCAGCGCCTGGCCGGCCTAACGTCACCTTACCGTTCCTTGCCGACCAACGAGAATCCCTTCCCCGTCGCTCACGCGCGAGTGGGAACATCCATGCAGTTCAACATTGCAGCACTGGGGCAACGGTTGACCGACGACTTCCTGCGCGAAGGCGGCCGGATCGTCGACATGACCTTCGACACGCCGGCCGATCTTGCGCGGCTGCGCGAGCCCGTGATCGTCAACTGCACGGGTTACGGCGCGCGGGCGTTATGGAGGGACGAGTCGGTGGTGCCCGTGCGCGGCCAGATCGCCTGGCTCTTGCCGCAGCCGGAGGTCCGCTACGGCCTCTTCTATCGACACGTCCTCATGCTGCCGCACCCCGAGGGCATCGTCGTCCAGGAAACGGGACGTAACGACATGTATGGCTATGGCAACGCCGACGAGGCACCCGATCGCCGCGAGGCCGAAACCGCCATCGACACGCTCGCCCCTCTCTATCGCTAGAGCGCGAGCGTCATCTGCGGGGGCACTTTAGGTTCCTCCCGCTCGTGCAGGTTAGAGAGCGAGACGCCGAGCAAGCGCACCTTCTTCTCCAGCGGAAAGATCGTGCGGACCAATTCGCGGCTCGTGCGCTCCAGCATGTCGCGCGTGCCGACCGATTCGGAGAGCGTGCGGCTGCGCGTCACGATCTGGAAGTCGGCATACTTGATCTTCACCGTCACCGTGCGGCCAACGATGCCGGTCCGCTCGCAATAGGACCAAACATCGCCCAACACCGAGGCCACTCCCTCTTCCACCGCCTGCGGCCGGTCGAGATCCTCCATGAACGTCGTTTCCGAGCCCACCGACTTGCGCGGCCGGTTGGGTACGACCCGGCGTTCGTCATGGCCACGCGCGATGGCGTAGTAGTAGGTGCCGGAACGTCCGAAATACTGTTCGAGGAATTCGAGCGACTGCGCCTTGAGATCGGCGCCGGTATGGATGCCGAGCCGGTTCATCTTCTCCGCCGTCTTCGGTCCTACGCCATGGAACCTCGCAACCGGCAGACTCTCGACGAAGGCCGGACCTTTCTCGGGAGGGATCGTCGTCTGGCCGTTGGGCTTGCGATGGTCCGAGGCGAGTTTGGCCAGAAACTTGTTGTAGGAGATGCCGGCCGATGCCGTGAGGCCGGTGCGCTCCAGAATGCGGGCGCGGATCTCGCGGGCGATATCCGAAGCGAGCGGCATGCCCTTGAGGTTCGTCGTCACGTCGAGATAGGCCTCGTCGAGCGACAGCGGCTCCACCAGCGGCGTGTAGTCGAGGAAGATTTCGCGGATCTGGCGCGACACTTCCTTGTAGATGTCGAAGCGCGGCTTCACGAAGACCAGCTCGGGACACATCCGCTTCGCTGTCACCGACGGCATGGCCGAACGTACGCCGAACTTCCGCGCCTCGTAGCTCGCCGCCATGACGACGCCACGCTGGCGGCCACCGACCGCGACCGGCAGGCCGCGCAACGCCGGGTCGTCTCGCTGCTCCACGGACGCATAGAAAGCGTCCATGTCGACATGGATGATCTTGCGGGTCGGGGTTTCCGCCATGGTCTGATTATAGAGGTATGGGCCTTGGGTATCGTCGATATGCAAATGACAATCGTTTGCAATACAAATACAGTCTGACCATGCCCGATACTGCTCCCGCCTTCCCCGAGAGCCGCGATGTGCAACGGCTCGCCCTCGACCAATTGCTGACCCGCCGCTCGGTGGGACCGCTGCAGGAACCGGCGCCAGAAGGCGCCGACCTCGACCTGATCCTTGATGCCGGCTTGCGTGCGCCCGACCACGGAAAGCTGCGACCCTGGCGTTTCGTCATCATCCGCGGCGACGCCCGCCTCGCCTTCGGTGAGCGCCTGGCCGAAGCCGCCGCCAAACGCGATCCGGTTAATGGTGCCGCCCTCGGCGAACGCTACCGCGCCTGGGTGCGGCGCATCCCGATGTTGATCGCCGTCGGCGCCGTCGTGAAGGACGGCAACATTCCCCAGATCGAGCAGGTGCTTTCCGCCGGCGCGGCCGCCATGAACATGCTGAACGCCATCCACCTGCTGGGCTATGGCGGCATGTGGGTGACCGGCGCGAATGTCTACGATCCCGCCGTGAATGCCCTGCTGGGCTTCGAGGCGCCGTCGCATCTGGTCGGCTTCGTCACCGTCGGCACACCGGCCACAACATTGCCGCCGATGGCGCGCCCCGATCGCGCCGACCATGTCGTGGAGTGGGCCGCCCCCAGCTAGGGCGCCACGGCACGACCGAAGCGGCAGGCTTTTCCAAGCCGGCCGCGACGCGGTATTGGTTCCACTCCCTGATCGAAGTGAATGGGGAGTGCGTCATGCCGGCCGAGCAAACCGCAGCTCCAGACGGGGCAGCCCTCAGGGTCGCCCTGTGGCGGGCCCTGCATGCCCAGATCGACTCACCGCCGCACGTGCTCCGAGACGAGATCGGCCTGCTGCTCGCCGCGCCGACCGACGACTGGCGTCAGCGTCCGGACATGGACGCCAAGGCCACCAGCCGCGCCCGCGCGTCGGTCGTTGCCCGCGCCCGCTTCATCGAGGATCTGGTCGTCGAGCAGGCAAACCAAGGTATCAGCCAGTACCTCATCCTCGGCGCCGGCCTGGATACCTTCGTTCAGCGCCGACCGGAGATCGCCACCCGCCTTCGCACCTTCGAAGTCGATCAACCCGCTGCCCAGGCCTGGAAGCAGAAACGCTTGATCGAAACCGGCTTCGGCATTCCCGACTATCTGCGGCTCGTCCCGGTCGACTTCGAGACGGGCTGGTCGTGGTGGGAGAAGCTTGCATCTGCGGGATTCGATTCGGATCGGCCGGCAGTGGCGGCCTCCAGCGGTGTCACCATGTACCTCAGCAAGGATGCGGTGATGACGACACTGCGCCGTGCCGCGGCCCTCGTTCGAGGCTCTACGCTGGCCATGACCTTCATGCCGCCACTGGAGTTTGTCGATTCAGAAGAGCGCGCCCTGCGTCAGGCAGCGGCAAAGGGTGCGGAGGCCGCCGGGACACCTTTCGTCAGTTTCTTCAGCCCGACGGAGATGCTGGACCTGGCCCGCGAAGCGGGCTTCCGGGAAGTCCAGCACGTGTCGGCCGCCGACCTTGCCGAGCGTTACTTCGCCGGCAGGACGGACGGCCTCCGTCCGTCGAGCGCAGAGCAGTTCCTGGTCGCGAGGACCTGAGCCCGAATCTCGCGTTAAGCCGCCTGCTTCAGCTTGCCGGCCGCATCGAGCGCCTGCGCAAGATCGGCGAGGATATCGTCGATATGCTCAATGCCGATCGACAGCCGCACGTAGCCATCCGAAACGCCGGTCGCGAGCTGCTCCTCGGCGGAAAGCTGCGAGTGCGTCGTCGAGGCCGGGTGGATGGCGAGGCTGCGCGAATCGCCGATGTTCGCGACGTGATAGAGCAGCTTCAGCGAATCGATGAAGCGCCGGCCGGCTTCGCGACCTGCCGCCAATTCGAAGCCGACGAGACCGCCATAGCCGCCCTTCAGATAGGTGTCGGCGCGACGCCGCGCCTCGCCCTTCTGCTGCGAGGGATGAATGACCTTCGCGACCTCCGGACGCTTGGCCAGAAAATCGGCCACGGCCTGCGCGTTCTTGACGTGGCGCTCCATGCGCAACGTAACGGTCTCGATGCCCTGCAGGATCAGGAAGGCATTGAACGGCGCCAGCGGCGCGCCGAGATCGCGCAGCAAGGTCGTGCGCGCCTTGATGATGTAGGCGACCGGCCCGATCGGCTTCACCGCCTCGACCCAGACGGCACCGTGATAGCTGGGATCGGGCGTATTGAGTGCCGGCTGGCGCTTGGGATGGGCGGCCCAGTCGAAATTGCCGCCATCGACGATCAGACCCGCGATCGAATTGCCATGGCCGCCGAGATACTTGGTGCCGGAATAGACGACGACCGCGGCGCCGTGATCGAGCGGGCGCGTAAGGATCGGCGCCGCCGTATTGTCGACGATCAGCGGGATGCCCAGAGGCCGGCCGATATCCGCCACTTCCTTGATCGGGAAGACTGTAAGCTTGGGATTAGGCAACGTCTCGGCATAGTAAGCCCGCGTGCGATCGTCGGTGGCTCGGGCAAAGGCCTGCGGATCGGCCGGATCGACAAAGCGCACTTCGATGCCCTGATCCTTGAGCGTGTGGGCAAAGAGATTCCACGTGCCGCCATAGAGATCGGTCGAGCTCACGACATTGTCGCCGGCCCGCGCCAGGTTCTGCAGCGCAAAGGCCGATGCGGCCTGACCCGACCCTACCGCCAGCGCCGCGGCGCCGCCTTCGAGGGCTGCGATGCGCTGTTCGAGCACGTCGACCGTTGGATTGCCGATGCGCGTGTAGATGTTGCCCAGTTCCTTCAGGGCGAACAGGTTCGAGGCGTGCTCGGTGTCGCGAAACTGATACGAGGTGGTCTGGTGGATCGGCACCGCGACCGAGCCGGTCACGGGGTCGGCGCGCCAGCCGGCATGCAGCGACAGGGTCTCAGGATGGCGGGAGTTGGTCATTGTCTGGCCTCGCTGTTTGCGACGAACGGCAAGCGTCGTGCCCGCTCGTCTCGGGGTCAAAGGCAATGACTGCCAAAGCCATAGGCGCGATCGGCAGATCCGGCTCGCAGGCCGCGACGGAAGAAGAAAATCCTTCTCCCCGAGGGTTGTCGAGTTCTAGCGTGTCGCCGAGACGGTCGGCACGGCTGGCGACGGTGCCGGCTGAGGCGGAGGCGTCGGCAGGGCCGGCGGCGCAGGGTTCGCCTGCTTGAGGCCGCCGATCGGCGTCACGGCCGGCAGATCGGCCTGCTGCCAGCCGCCGCCCAATGCCTTCACCAGGTTCGCACTGGCGATAAGCCGATTGAGGCGAATGGTCAGCAAAGTCTGCTCGGCCGCCAGCGCCGTGGCCTGCGTCTGCACCACGGTCGTATAGGGTACGGTGCCGACGCGATACTGGTTGAGCGACAGCCGTTCGGCCTCGCGGGAGGCAGCGACGGCGGCGCGCTGGACCTTCTCCTGCTGCACCAGGATGCGCTGCTGGGCGAGCGCATCCTCGACTTGCTGGAAAGCGGTCAGGATGGTCAGGCGATAGGTCGCCACCGTGGCGTCGTAGTTGGCCCGTGCGCCTTCGACCTGAGCGGAAAGCGCGCCGCCATCGAGCAAGGTCCCGGCAAGCTGTGGCCCCACCGACCACACCGCATTGCCGATCTGCAGCAGCGAGCCCAGGCCGCCGGCCAGGAAGCCAATGGAAGCACCCAGCGAGATCTGCGGATAGAAGGCGCCGATCGCGACGCCGATCTGCGCGTTGGCCGAAGCCATGCGGCGCTCCGCGCCGGCAATGTCGGGCCGTCGTTCGAGCAAGGTCGACGGCACGCCGGCCTCGACGGTGGGCACGGTGAGTTGCGTGCGCGAGGGCTCAATGCCGATTTCGGCCGGCGCCTTGCCGACCAGCAGCGCGATCGCGTGTTCGAACAAGGCCCGGTTGATGGCTTCGCCGACGAGCTGCGCACGCGTCTGCTCGTACTGCGCCTGTGCCTGCGCCAGGTCGACACGCGAGACGATGCCGGCATCGACCTGATTCTGCACGATCTGCATGGAACGGGCGTAGGCGGCAACGGTCTCTTCATAGAGCCGCTTGCGATCGTCGGAGATGCGCAGCCCGAAGTAGCTCGTCGCAAGATCGGTCTGCGCCGACAGCCGGGCATTGGCGAGATCGGCGTCACTGGCCTGCGCGGCAGCCGAATCGCCTTCGATCTGACGCCGCAGCCTGCCCCAGATGTCGATCTCCCAGGCAAGCGTTGCGCCTGTCGTGTACTGACCCTGCGAAGAGTCGCCGCGCGTGATGGTCGTGGTCGTGCCGGTCGTCCCGCGCAACCCTCCAGTGCCGGCCTGCTGTGCCGCGCCGGTTCCGCTGATTGTCGGGAAAAGCGCCGACTGGTCCTGCCGGATCAGCGCCCGCGCCCGCCGGTAGCCGGCTTCGAACACTTTCAGGTTCTGGTTCGACACATCGATCTGCGCCGCCAGGCTATCCAGAACCGGATCGCCATAGCTTTGCCACCACGGCCCGCGATCGACGCCATCGCGCGGCTGTGCGGGTTGGAAGACGGCAGCGGCCCCCGTGACGGGCTCGGCCTCCTTATAGGCCGGCGTCGGCAAGGTCGCGGGCGGTGGACGGACATAGTTCGGCCCGACAAGACAGCCCGATACAAGAACGGCCGGAAGAAGCGCCGCGATGCGCTTCATGCCGGCACTCCCGTCGGGCCGCCGGAGGAGCCCAGGGCGCGGGCGACACGGCTTGGCCGGTCGCGGTCGCGACGGCGGAAGCGGTCGAGGTAAAGATAGATGACGGGCGTGGTGTAGAGGGTCAGGATCTGGCTCACGATAAGGCCGCCGATAATCGAGATGCCGAGCGGCCGGCGCAACTCCGCGCCGTCGCCATATCCCAGCGCCAGCGGAAGCGCGCCGAGGATCGCGGCCATGGTCGTCATCAGGATCGGACGGAAGCGCAGCACGGCCGCCTCGTGGATGGCCACCGCCGGCTCCAGACCTTCGCGACGTTCTCGTTCCAGGGCGACGTCGATCATCATGATGGCGTTCTTCTTCACGATACCGATCAGCAGCAGAACGCCGATCATGGCGATGATGCTGAACTCCACGCCCGAGAACTGCAGTGCCAGCAGGGCGCCGACACCGGCCGACGGCAAGGTCGAGAGGATGGTGATCGGATGGATGTAACTCTCGTAGAGGATGCCGAGCACGATATAGACCGCGGCGAGCGCCGCCAGCACGAGCAGCAGTTGGTTGTTCAGCGATTGCTGGAAGGCGCGCGCCGTGCCCTGGAACGATCCGTGCAGCGTGGTCGGCACGCCGATCTCGCGCATCGTCTCGTTCACGTAGGCGACCGCATCGCTCAAGGTCTTGCCCGGCGCCAGGTTGAAGGAGATCGTGCTGGCCACGAACATGCTCTGGTGATTAACCGCCAACGGCGTGGTGCCGTATTCGTAGCGGGTCAACTGCGTCAGCGGGATCAACGTCTCGGCGGCCGTACTGACCGCGGCGCCGGTCGACGCCCCGCCGCGGCCACCGATGGCGATCTGATTGGTCCGGGCGTTGCGAAGGGCCTGGGCGGGATCGGCGGCGATCGCCGCCTTGGCGCCGGTGGCCGGCGACGCCAGCGCACCGGCGATGCCGCCGGAGGTCTGCGTCCCGCTCAGCGCCCCGCCCGACGTGCTGACATAGATGTCCTTCAACGTCTCCGGGCTCGCCCACCATTGCGGCGCCACCTCCATGACGACGTGGTACTGGTTGAGGGCATTGTAGATTGTCGAAACCTGGCGCTGGCCGAAGGCGTCGTAGAGCGTCGCCGAGATGGCGCGCGTGGACACGCCGAGGCGGCTCGCCGCGTCCCGATCGATGGTGAGGTTGATCTGCAGGCCGCGTTGCTGCTGGTCGGAGTCGACGTCGGTGATGACGGACGTGTCTTTCTGCAGCGCCTCGGTCAGCTTCGGTCCCCAGGCATAGAGGTCGGGCAACGAATCGGCCTGCAGGGAGAACTGGTATTGCGCATTGCTCTGCCGGCCGCCGACCCGGATATCCTGCACCGACTGCAGGAACAGCATTGCACCCGGCACCTGCGCGAGCCTGGGCCGCAGCCGCGCGATCACCTGATCGGCCGAGACGTCGCGCTCGCCGAGCGGCTTCAGGGTCGCGAACATGAAGCCCGAGTTGGTCTGGAAGCCGCCGGTGAAACCCGCGACGCTCGCAATCGCCGGATCGGACCGCACGATCTCGATGAACTGACGGAACTTCCGCCGCATCGCCTGGAAGGAAATGCTCTGATCGGCGCGAATGCCGCCGACGATGCGTCCGGTATCCTGCTGCGGGAAGAAGCCCTTGGGGATGCTGACATAGAGATGGATGTTGAGCAGCACGGTTCCCAGGAAGACCAGGATGGTGATCAGCGGATGGCGCAGCACCAGGCCCAGGCTGCGGCCGTACAGGGCCTGCAGCAGCGCGAAGGCCCGCTCGCTCGCCCGGAAGAACCAGCCCGGCGGCCGATCCTGCGGCTGGCGCAGCACGTAGGCGCACATCATCGGCGTCGCGGTGAGCGACACGACCATGGAAACGACGATTGCCACCGACAGGGTGACGGCAAATTCGCGGAACAGGCGGCCGACGATTCCGCCCATCAGCAGGATCGGGATGAACACGGCGATCAGCGACAGACTCATCGACACGACGGTGAAGCCGACCTCGCGGGCGCCCTTGAGCGCGGCCTCGATTCGCGACATTCCCTCTTCAATGTGCCGCGAGACGTTTTCCAGCACGATGATCGCATCGTCGACCACGAAGCCCGCCGCGATGGTCATCGCCATCAGCGACAGGTTGTTGAGGCTGTAGCCCAGCAGGTACATGCCGCCAAAGGTGGCGATCAGCGACACCGGCACGGTCACGGCCGCGACGAACCCGGCCCGCGCCGAGCGCAGGAAGGCGAAGGTGACCAGCACCACCAGGATGACGCTGATCACCAGCGCCGAGCCCACTTCCTTGAGCGCGGCGCGGATCGTGGTGGTACGATCGGCTACCACCTCGACGTCGACATCGTTGGGCATCGCCGCCTGGAGTTCCGGCAGCAGTTCCTTGATCGCGTCGACCGTCTCGATGATGTTGGCGTTGGGCTGCTTGTAGATGATCACCAGCACCGAGCGCTTGCCGTTGGCTTGCCCTTCGTTGCGGATGTCTTCGGTCGAGTCGATTACCTCCGCCACATCCGACAGCCGGACAGGCGCGCCGTTGCGCCAGGCGATGATCAGCGAGCGGTACTGATCGGCTGTGGTCGCCTGATCGTTGGAATAGATCTGGTAGCGGCGATCGCCGTGCTCGATCGCGCCCTTGGGCGAGTTGGCGTTGGCCGCGGCAATGGCCGCCCGCACGCTCTCCAGGCCGATGGCATACTTGTTCAGCGCCGTCGGGTTGATCTCCACCCGCACCGCCGGCAGAGAGCTGCCGCCCAGCTGGACCTGTCCTACCCCGCTCACCTGGCTGATCTTCTGCTGCAGGATGTTGGAGGCGGCGTCGTACAGGCGGCCCTGGCCCAGCGTGTTCGACGTCAGCGCGATCACCATGACCGGGGCATCGGCGGGGTTGATCTTGCGATACTGCGGGTTGTTGCGCAGATCGGTGGGCATGTCGGCGCGCGCCGCATTGATCGCGCCCTGCACGTCGCGCGCCGCTCCGTCGATACTGCGCGACAGATCGAACTGCAGGATGATGCGCGAATTGCCGACCGTGCTCGACGACGTGATCTCGCTGATGCCGGCGATGGCGCCCAACCGCCGTTCCAGCGGCGTGGTCACGCTGGTCGCCACCGTCTCCGGCGAGGCGCCCGGCAGATTGGCGGTGACGAGAATGGTCGGGAAATCGATCTTGGGCAGCGGCGACACCGGCAGCTTGAAGAAAGCCACCAGGCCCGCCAATGCCAGGCCGATCGTCAGCAAGGTCGTGGCGACCGGCCGCGCGATGAACGGTGCGGACAGATTCACGGCGCCCCCTCGCCCACCTCGCCGCGAACCGGGTGAAGCGGCGCATCGGGCGGCAGGCCGCGCAGGCGGCGGCCCAGCCGGTCGAAGGCGAGATAGATCACCGGCGTCGTGAAGAGCGTGAGCACCTGGCTCACGATCAGGCCGCCCACGATGGTGAGGCCGAGCGGCTGGCGCAGCTCCGAGCCGGTGCCGGTGCCCAGCATCAGGGGCAGTGCGCCGACAAGGGCGGCGACGGTGGTCATCAGGATCGGCCGGAAGCGCAGCAGGCAGGCCTGGTGGATCGCTTCGCGCGGCGACTTGCCCTCGTTGCGTTCGGCGTCGAGGGCGAAGTCGATCATCATGATCGCATTCTTCTTCACGATGCCGATCAGCAGCACGATGCCTATGATGGCGACCACGCTGAGTTCGCTCCCCGCCAGCATCAGCGCCCACAGCGCGCCGATGCCGGCCGACGGCAGGGTCGAGAGGATCGTGATGGGATGGATGTAGCTCTCGTAGAGCACGCCCAGCACAATGTAGACGGTGACGATGGCCGCCAGGATCAGCAGGAGCTGGCTGTCGAGCGACTTCTGGAAGGCGAGTGCCGCGCCCTGGAAGTGCGTGGTGATCGACCGCGGCATGCCGATCTCCTTCTGCGCCGCGACGATGGCGTTGACCGCGTCGCCCAGCGCATAGCCCGGCGCCAGGTTGAAGGAGATGGTGGTGGCCGGAAACTGGCCGAAACGGTCGAGCCGCAGCGGCGCCGCCCGTTCCTCGAACGTCGCGATGGCCGACAGCGGCACCTGCTTTCCGGCCTGGGAGCCGGGGAGATAGAGGCTGTTCAAGGCTTCGAGCGAGCGCCCCAGCGCCGGCTCAACCTCGTAGATGACGCGATACTGGTTCGACTGCGTGTAGACGGTCGAGACGATGCGCTGGCCGAAGATGTCGTAGAGCACGTTGTTGACGGTCGCGGCGGTGATGCCGAACCGGGCCGCAGCATCCCTGTCGATCTTGATAAACATCGACAGGCCCTTGTTTTGAAGATCGCTCGTCACGTCGACGATTTCGGGCAGGCGGCCAAGCCGCTCCATCAGACGCGGCACCCAGACGTCGAATTCGTCGGCCTTCGCGCTCTCCAGGACGAACTGATACTGGGTGCGGCTCACCGTCGAATCGATCGTGAGGTCCTGCACCGGCTGCATGTAGAGCGAAATGCCCACGACCGAGGCCGCTTCGCGCTGCAGCCGGCGGATGATCTGGGTCGCCGACAGCGAACGTTCGCCGCGCGGCTTGAGGTTGATCAGCATGCGGCCCGAGTTCAGCGTCGGGTTGGTCCCGTCGACGCCGATAAAGGACGCAAGGCTCGCGACATCGGGATCTTTGAGAATGACCTCGGCCAACGCCTGCTGGCGCTTGCTCATGGCGTCGAAGGAAACGCTCTGCGGCGCCTCCGTAACGGCCTGGATCAACCCGGTATCCTGAACCGGGAAGAAGCCTTTAGGCACGACGACGTAGAGGAGCACCGTCAACGCCACGGTGCCGACCGCGACCAGCAGGGTCAGCGTCTGATGACGGAACACCACAACCAGGCAACGATCGTAGAAATCGATCAGGCGGGCGAACCAGCGCGCGCCCATCGCCTGCTCCTCGCCGCCGGCATGGGTGCGGGTTTCCGTCGTCGTCTCGGGGCCGGCCGCCGCATGCGGCCGCCGGCGAAGAAGCTGCGCGCACAGCATCGGCACCAGGGTCAGCGACACCACGGCCGAGATCAGGATGGTCACGGAGAGGGTGACGGCGAATTCGCTGAACAGGCGCCCCACGACGTCGCTCATGAACAGCAACGGGATCAACACGGCGATCAGCGAAACGGTAAGCGACACCACCGTGAAGGCGATCTGCTTCGACCCCTTGAGGGACGCCGCCAGGGGATCCTCGCCGCGCTCGATGTAGCGGGCGATGTTCTCGATCATGACGATCGCATCGTCGACCACGAAGCCGGTGGCGATGGTCAAGGCCATGATCGACAGGTTGTTCAGGCTGAAGCCCGCGAGATACATGACCGCCAGCGTGCCGACCAGCGACAGCGGCACCGACAAGCTCGGGATCAGCGTGGCGCGGGCGTCCCCTAAGAAGGCGAAGATTACCGCCACGACCAGGATGACCGCGAAGGTGAGCTCGATCTGCACGTCGCGTACCGAGGCGCGGATCGTCACGGTGCGGTCGGTCAGCACGGCGACGTCGAGCGAGTTCGGCAGGGTCTCTCGAAGCTGCGGCATCAACGCCTTGATGCGGTCGACGACGTCGATGACGTTGGCGCCGGGCTGGCGCTGGACGTTAACGATCACGGCCTGGACGCTGTCGGCCCACGCCGCGATGCGGTTGTTCTCCTGCCCCTCCTCGACCGTCGCCACGTCGCGGATGCGCACCGGCGCACCGTTGCGGTAGGCCACGACGATGTCGCGGAACGTGTCGGGATCGGTGATCTGGTCGTTGGCGTTGATGGTGAGCGCCCGCGCCGGCCCGTCGAAGTTGCCTTTGGGCGTGTTCACGTTGGCGTTGGCGATGACGGTGCGCAGATCGTCGATGTTGAGACCGTAAGCGGCAAGCGCCGTCGGATTGGCGCGGATGCGCACGCCGGGCTTCTGCCCGCCTTCCAGGCTGACAAGGCCGACGCCCGGAATCTGCGAGATCTTCTGTGCCAGTCGTGTATCGACCAGATCATGGATCTTGGTCAGCGGCTCGGAGCGCGACGTGACGGCGAGCGTCAGTACAGGCGCGTCGGCTGGATTGACCTTGGCGTAGATCGGTGGCGCCGGCAGATCGCCCGGCAGCAGGTTGCCCGCGGCATTGATGGCGGCCTGCACCTGCTGCTCGGCGATATCGAGACCGAGCTTCAGGTCGAACTGCAGGGTGATGGCCGATGCGCCCGCCGAACTGGTCGAGGTCATCTGATTGAGACCGGGCATCTGCCCGAACTGACGTTCGAGCGGCGCCGTGACCGACGTCGTCATCACCTCCGGGCTGGCGCCGGGATAGAGCGTCAGCACGCGGATGGTCGGATAGTCGACCTGAGGCAGCGCGGAGAGCGGCAGGAAGCGGTAGGCAATGATGCCCACCAGCATGATCGCCACCATAAACAGCGAGGTGGCAACCGGCCGTTCGATGAAAATCCGCGACGGATTCATGTCGCGGCCTGATTACTGGCGGGGTGGCGTCGGCTGTGCCGCAGCAGCGCCGCCGCCGCCGTTGGCCTGCTGGCGCTGCCTCTGGCCCTGCTGCCCCTGATCGTGTTGTCCCTGACCTTGCTGCTCCTGCGCCTTGCCCTCCGGCACGGCCGTGGCGACGGGCGGCCCCCCGGCCGTACGCGGCGTCGCTCCGGGCCGGCGGATCTTGGCGCCGTCACGCAGGCGGTCAACGCCGTCGACCACGACATTGTCGCCGACCTGCAGGCCCTTCGTGATGGCAACCTTGTCGCCATCCGAAGCGCCCAGCTCGACGACGCGGATCGTCACCGTATCGTCGGGCTTCACCAGGTAGACGAACGTTCCGGGCTGGCCGCGCTGGATGGCGGCAATCGGCACGACCGTCGCATCCGTCACCGTGTCGACCAGGAGACGGACGTTCACGAACTGGTTGGGGAACAGACTTTCGTCGGCGTTCTCGAACACTGCGCGCAGGCGCACCGTGCCGGTGGTCGTATCGATCACATTGTCCGTCGTATCGAGCCGGCCGAGCGCCAGTTCGTTCTTCTGCGAACGGTCGAACACGCGCACTTCAAGATTGGCGCCAGCCGCCAGGCGCTTGCGCACCGACGGCAGTGTATCTTCGGGGATCGTGAAGATCACCGAGATCGGCTGGACCTGGATGATGACGCAGATGCTGGTCGCGTCGCCCATCGTCACGTAATTGCCCTTGTCGACCATGCGCAGGCCGATCTTGCCGGTGAGCGGCGCCACGATGCGCGTGTAGGTGACGTTGAGCTTTGCGGCATCGACCAGCGCCTGGTCGATCACCAGCGCCGCCTCGTACTGCCGCACCAGAGCGACCTGCGTGTCGTACTGCTGGCGGGCAATCGAATCCTGCGCCACCAGCTTCTTGTAGCGTTCGAGGTCGGCCTGGGCGTTCTTGAGCAGCGCCTCGTCCTTCTGCTGCTGGCCGATTGCCTGCTGCAGGGCGACGTCATAGGGCCGCGGGTCGACCAGAGCGAGCAGATCCCCCTGCTTCACCGTCTGGCCTTCCTTGAAGTAGACGTCCATGAGCTGGCCGGTGATCTGGGTCTTGACGTTGACCGTCGCCAGCGGCGTCACCGTGCCCAACGCCCTGATCGTAATGGGGATATTGCCCTTGGCCGCGGTTGCCAGGCCGACCGGAACGGCAGCCCCAGCGGCAAAACGGCTACCGCCCTGACGGGCCGGCGGGGCCGAGCCGGGCTGCGACATATACCAGCCTGCGCCAGCAACAATGGCCAGCCCGAGGCCGATCCCGAGCAGGGTTCGCAGCCGTTTCATCGCTTAGTTACACCCTAGAAAGCGGTCAGTTACATATACTACGAACCGAACCGCCCGAGTCTCCCCCACCGATAAGGCGGGCGCAAGGCAACCCGCCTCATCGGGCTCGTCTACGCTTTGTAGACGTTCAGTCGGCGGCCTTTTCCGGGACATAGAGAGAATTGCCTCCTTCCCGGAACTTGGCGCTCATTTCGTCCATGCCCTTCCTGGCGTAATCGCGGATGTCCTGGGTGATGCGCATGGAGCAGAACTTGGGCCCACACATCGAGCAGAAATGGGCGGTCTTGTGCGCTTCCTTAGGCATGGTCTCGTCGTGGAATTTCTCGGCCGTGGCCGGGTCCAGCGACAGGTTGAACTGATCCCGCCAACGGAAGTCGAAGCGCGCCCGCGACAAGGCGTCGTCGCGCAGCCGGGCGGCCGGATGGCCCTTGGCGAGATCGGCGGCGTGGGCGGCGATCTTGTAGGTGATGACACCGACCTTCACGTCGTCGCGGTCGGGCAAGCCGAGATGCTCCTTGGGCGTCACGTAGCAGAGCATCGCCGTGCCGAACCAGCCGATCATGGCCGCCCCGATCCCCGAGGTGATGTGGTCGTAGCCCGGCGCGATGTCGGTGACGAGCGGCCCCAGCGTGTAGAACGGCGCCTCGCCGCACTCGCGCAGCTGCTTGTCCATGTTGGCCTTGATCTTGTGCATGGGCACATGGCCCGGCCCCTCGATCATGACCTGGCAGCCCTTGTCCCAGGCGATCTTGGTGAGTTCGCCCAGGGTCTCCAGTTCGGCGAACTGGGCGGCATCGTTGGCGTCGGCGTTGCAGCCCGGCCGCAGCCCGTCGCCCAGCGAGAACGACACGTCGTATTTGCGCATGATGTCGCAAATGTCGCCGAAGTGTTCGTAGAGGAAGCTCTCGCGATGCTCGGTGAGACACCACTGGGCTATCATCGAACCGCCGCGGCTCACGATGCCGGTGACACGGCTTGCCGTCAGCGGCACATGCGCCAGCCGCACGCCGGCATGGATGGTGAAATAATCGACGCCCTGCTCGGCCTGCTCGATCAGCGTGTCGCGAAAGACCTCCCACGACAGCTTGGTCGGGTCACCGCCAACCTTTTCCAGCGCCTGGTAGATCGGCACCGTGCCGATCGGCACCGGCGCGTTGCGCACGATCCACTCGCGCGTATCGTGAATGTTGCGGCCGGTCGACAGGTCCATGACCGTGTCGGCACCCCAGCGGATCGCCCACACCATCTTCTCGACTTCTTCCTCCATCGAGGAAGAGACGGCCGAGTTGCCGATGTTGGCATTGATCTTCACCAGGAAGTTCCGGCCGATGGCCATCGGCTCGAGTTCGGTGTGGTTGATGTTGGCCGGGATGATGGCGCGGCCGGCCGCCACTTCCTGCCGCACGAACTCCGGCGTGATGAAGGCCGGCAGGGCGGCGCCGAAGCTCTCGCCATCGGCCAGCCGCCCTTCCGCTTCGGCCAGGATCTTCTTGCGGCCGATATTCTCGCGCTCAGCCACATAGACCATCTCCTTGGTGACGACGCCGGCGCGTGCCCATTCGAACTGCGTGATCGGCCTGCCGTCGAGGCCGCGCAGCGGTCGCGGCGTGTTGGGAAACGGCCGCAGCGCCGTGCCCTTCACATTGCCATTGTCGATCGGCTGGATGGCGCGGCCTTGATACTCCTCGACACCGCCGCGTTCGAGAATCCAGGTACGGCGCGGGCGCGCCAGGCCCTTGCGAACGTCAATCGCGACCTCGGGATCTGTGTAGGGCCCGGTCGTGTCGTAGACGCGCACCGGCGGTTCGGCGTCGGTCGAAAGCGCGATCTCGCGCAAGGGTACGCGGAGATCGGGCGCGGCGTCGGGTACCGAATAGACTTTGCGGGAAGAGGGCAGCGGCCCCGTGGTTACCTTCGGCGGGGTGGCTTGCGGGTTTGTGCTGGTAACGATGGTGTCCATGATGGATCTCCCGTGGCTGGTAGGCAGACGGAGATCCGGCGCAGTCGTGCAAAGGAGGCATATCCAGTCCCTTCGCCGGCATGACCCGGATCAGGTTCAAAGGGTCACCGCGCCACCGCCGTCAGACGGTCATCGGTATCTCAGCCCCTTGCGGGACCCCCCTTGGACAAAAAAAGGATAAGATACGGGCTCGCTGAGAGGAAGCGAAGATGAACGCCAGCCCGGCAAATCGGCCATGTTCGGATGGTATCCCTCGCGCAGCCCATGCACGGCGCCTGAGCGTTCGGCTCTGGATCCTGACGGCGTTGTCGTCATTCGCGATGACGACGCCGGCCGTGGCGCAATCGCTGGGCGAGGCACTGAAGAGCTTCATACACGATGACGCGACAGCGACCGTGCACCTGCGCAGCTTCTACATGGACCGCACCAACGCTACGCTGCCGAACTACGTGGCCTGGGCCGGCGGCGGCTGGATCGGCTACCAGTCCGGCTGGCTCTACGACACGCTTCAGATCGGCGCCGTCGGCTACACGACGCAACCGCTCTGGGCGCCACCCAGCACCAGCGGCACCCAGCTCCTGAAGACGGGGCAGTACGGCTTCTTCATCCTCGGTCAGGGCTATGCCTCGGTCCGCGCAAAGGGCCAGACCTTCACCGCCTATCGTCAACTCATCGACGAGCTCGAGGTGAACCCCAACGACGACCGCATGATCCCCATCACCTTCGAAGCCTACGCGCTACGTGGAAGACTGGGGCCCATCGACTACTTCGCGGGCTATGTCGCGGCGATCAAGCCGAAAGACTACTGGACCTTCATCAACATGGCCGAGCGCGCCGGCGCGCCGAACCACAATGCCGGCATGGGCCTCTTCAGCCTCAAATACGGCGCGGTCGACGATCTCAGGCTGCGCGCCTCCGTCTATTACGTGCCGGACATTCTCACCTCGACCTACGGCGACATCGTCAAGACGTTTACGATCGTCGACGACCTCAAGTTCCGCTTCGCCAGCAACGTGATGGTGCAGGGAAGCAACGGGCTCAATCTGCTGACCGGCCGGCCCTTCAGCACCTGGTCGGCAGGCGTGCGTACCGATCTCCTCTGGAAGGAGTTCTCGCTGTGGGGCGCCTATACCCAGACCGGCAGCGCCGCCGCCTACCGCACGCCTTACGGCCAGTGGATCGGCTACACCAAGCAGATCGTGCTGGATTTCGATCGCGCCAACGAGCGCGCGTTCCAGGTCGGCATCACCTACGACTTCATCGGCATCGGCATTCCCGGCCTCACCTTTCTGGCGTCGGGAACCTTCGGCAGCGGTGCGCTCGACGCAGTGACGGGTCTCCCGCTCCCACAGAACAACGAGTACGATTTCGACCTGATGTATCAGGTGGCGGCAAAATCCGCGCCCGAATGGTTGAAGCCGCTGCGGTTGCGCGGGCGCATGGCCCATGTCGACCAGTGGTTCAACGGCGCTTACGCGCAAATCAACGACTACCGCGTGATCCTGAACTACGAGGTCAACTTCAAGGGGTTCAGGCGGTAGTTCAGGCGACCTTGCTGTTGCGAATTTCCGCGATCTCGGCCGGCGAATAGCCGGCTTCCTTCAACACTTCGTCGGTGTGCTGGCCGAGCGTGGCCGGTGGCCGCTCGACGGAGCCGCCGCCATGCTCGAGGCGGAAGCCGGAGCCCACGACCTTGATGGGGCCGTGTTCGGTCTCGACCGTCTGCAGCACGGTGCGATGCTTGAAGAGGTCGAGCTGCGCGGTTTCCGGAATGCTGAGCACACGGCCGGCCGGGATGTCGTTCTTGGCGAAGCGTTCGCCCCAGGTTGCCGAGGTCTCGGTCTTCATCGCCGCCTCGACGATCTCATGCAGCGCCGTGTTGTTCTGGATGCGCGTCGGCCAATCGACGAAGCGCGGATCGACCAGCGCATCCTCGCGGCCCAGCACCTTCATCAGCCGCTGGAACTGCGGATCGGTCATGACAGCCAGCACGATCCAGCCGTCCTTGGTCTTGAAGAGATTGCCTGTGGGCTTGCGTGTCACCGAGAGATTGGCGGCCTGGCCATGGACGCGGCCGGTCATCAGATGCTCGGTGAATTGCTGGGCGAGATAGCCCATCACCGCGTCGATCATCGCGACGTCGACAAGCTGGCCCTTGCCCGTGTGGGTGCGCTGAAAGAGCGCCGAGGCAATGCCCAGCGCCGCAGTGGCCCCCGACATGACGTCGGCGCCGGCGAAGCCCACGCGTGTCGGGCCATTGTTCTCGAAGCCGGTGATCGACATCAGGCCCGACATGGCCTGGATCATGCCGTCGAAGGCTGCCGTCTTGGCGTCGGGTCCGACCTGGCCGAACCCAGACACCGCGCAATAGATCAGCTTCGGGTTGATCGCCTTCAAGGTCTCGTAGCCGATGCCGAGCTTGTCCATCACGCCCGGCCGGAAATTCTCGACCACCACGTCGGACGTGGCCGCGAGCCGCTTGATGATCTCGATCGCCTTGGGCTTCTTGAGATCGAGCGTGATCGAACGCTTGCCGGCGTTCACCGCCACCCAAGGAGCAGCGAGTCCGCGCTTCTCCCAGTCGTTGGCGCGGCTGCCGAAGCGCATGTCGTCGCCTTCGAGCGACTCGACCTTGATCACGTCGGCACCGAGCAGGGCGAGCTGGTAGGAGCTGTAAGGCCCCGCCAGCACGCGCGTGAAGTCGAGAACCTTGATGCCCGCGAACGGCTTACTCATGACGAAAGGACCCTCAGGCGACACCGGCCTTCTGACGCTGGCCGAGCGCGACCTGCTTTACCTTGTCGAACTCCGCACGTCGCTTGGCGACTTCCTCGGGGCTCATGCGCTCGATGTTGTTGTAGTCGTTCTTCCAGTCTCCGTCGTCGGTCCAGCGCAGCGGCGACTGTACCGTCGTGCGAGGGCCGACGGCGCTTTCGAGCACCCTCAGGGCGAGGTCCAGCGTGAAACGCTGCGTGTCGGGCTCGTGCGGCTTGCCGCAGGAATTGCCCAGCGGAAAGTCGCTGAACAGAAAGCGCGGCACGCCGGCATACTCGACGATATCCTTCGCCGCCCCCATCACGATCGTGGGGATGCCGTTCCTTTCGAGGTATCGGGCGACCAGACTCACGGTCTGGTGGCAGACGGGTCAAGTAGGAACAAGCAGCGCGGCGTCGACCGCGTCCTGCCGGCAACGTGCCAGGATCTCCGGCGCATCCGTTTCGAGCGTGACACGCTGGCTGCGATTGGTCGGCGCGCCATGGAAGCGAGCGGCCAGCTTGAAGCGTCCCTGATTTGCAAACTCGCGCATCACAGGCAGCGGGAACCAGGTGTTGCTGTCCGCAGCCGTGGTGTGCTTGCGATCGTAACCGATGTGGGAGATGCGCGTGTCGTGATCGACCGACGTGTCGCCGGAGTAGACGCTGTAGAACTTGGCACCGGCATTGTAGAGCGCGCCCGGTCCCTGATCGCCCTTGTCGGGTTGGTAGGGAGCGGCCGTCGTGATCAGCGCCAGGGTGCTGTCCTTCAGCAGCTTCTTCAGCGGTTGAAAGGGGGCATCGACATAATGCGCCCAACGGTAGGGGTTGTCGTAACCCAGCGCGAGGTAGTACTCACGCGTGCGCCTCATGTACTCAAGCGGCACGTCGTAGGCCGGTGCGAAATCCATCGTGTCAGACATGCCTTAAAATTGGCGCTGCAATAGCGTGAAGTCAAATTCGCGTAGCGGATGACGAGGCGCCGGGTGCGCCGTCAGCCCAATCAACGAGAAGACAGGGAGTTCCCATGAAGCAACTGACTCGACGCACGGCGCTGGCCGCCGGCATGGCCCTTGCGGCAGCACCTCGTGCTGGAGCGCAGGCCTGGCCAAGCAAGCCCAGCCGTTTGCTCGTGCCTTATCCCGTGGGCGGCATCGTCGATATCGTGAGCAGGGCCCTGGCCGATCCGATGCAGGCCGATCTTGGTCAGCCGGTGATCGTGGAACCCAAGCCCGGCGGCAACTCCACGCTTGCGACGGCCATGATCCCGCAGGCGCCGGCCGATGGTTACACCTGGTTGATGACGACACTCTCCCACGTCGTCGTGCCGCATCTGCAGCCCGTTCCCTACGACGCGCTCACCGACTTCCAGCCCGTCGCCCTGGTCGCGATCGCCACGTCGGTCGCGGTGGTCAATCCAGAGCTGCCGATCAGAACGCTGAAAGAGCTGGTCGAGTACGGCAAGGCCAACCCCGGCAAGCTGAACTATCTCAATCCAGGCAACGGCTCGTCGATCCATCTCTCGGCCGAGCTGCTGAAGAACCAGTATAAGTTCGACATGATCTCGGTGCCCTATCGCGGCATCCCGCCGGGAATGACCGATCTGCTCGAAGGCCGTCTCCAGGTCGGCCTGCTGCCCGGTCCGCTCGCCATCCAGCATGTCATGTCGGGCAAGCTGCGGGCGCTCGCTGTTCTGGCCGACAAGCGCCTGCCGACGCTGCCCGACGTACCGACTTTCGCCGAAGCAGGTTTCGCCAATGCCCAGGTGATGAGCTGGTACGTGATCTCGGTGCGGACCGGCACGCCGGCTCCCATCGTCGATCGCCTGCATGCGTCGGCGATGAAGGCCCTGCAGAACGAAGACACCCAGGGCCGCCTGACCCGCGCCGGCTGCGAAGTGCCTACACCGCGTTCACCGGCGGATATTCTGACCATGTGGCGGGCAGACTATGCCCGCTACGGCCAGCTGGTGAAGGATGCGGGCATCAAGGCCGATGGCTGACAGCGATGTAACCCGCCGGCCATAGTGCCGCCCAACTCGGGCACGCTATATATGAAGTGAAACAAGGCTCGTTACGGGGAGCTCACCGCATGGCGATCAAACGGCGCAGCGTACTGTTGGGCAGCGCAGCCCTCTGGGTCGGCGCGCCGGCCATTCTGCGGGCTCAGACGTCGCCTCAGGCCGCGGGCAAGATCCACGTCAGCCACGGTTTCGCCATGCATGGCGAGCCGAAGTACAAGGCCGACGCCGGACCGCCGGACTATCTCAACCCGAACGCACACGCCGGCGGCAGCGTCCGGCTCGGCGCCCGCGGCACTTTCGATTCCCTGCATCCCTTCATCGTAAAGAGCGTTCCTGCCGCCGGCATCACGGCGATCTGGGATACGTTGTGCTGGAACTCTCGCGACGAAGCCTCGACCGAATACGGGCTGATCGCCGAGACCATCGAATGGCCCGAGGATCGTTCCTGGGTGGCCTTCACCCTGCGGCCGCAAGCCCGCTTCCACGACGGCAGCCCGATCACCGTCGAGGACGTGATTTTCTCCCTCGATATCCTGAAGACCAAGGGCACACCGATCTACGGCCTCTACTATCACGACGTGGTCAAGGTGGAGAAAGTCGGCGACCGCAAGGTGCTGTTCACCTTCCGCGACAGCACCAACAAGGAGCTGCCGCTGATCCTCGGCCAGCTTCCGATCCTTCCCTCGAAATGGTGGGCCAGCCGCGACTTCGAGAAGGTCTCGCTGGAGGTTCCGCTGGGCAGCGGCCCCTACAAGGTCGACTCCTTCGATGTCGGCCGTTCCATCGCCTATCGCCGCGTCCCCGACTGGTGGGCGAAGGACCTTTGGATGAACAAGGGTCGCAACAACTTCGAGGTCATCCGCTACGAGTATTACCGCGACGTCACGGTGCAGTTCGAAGCCTTCAAGGCCGGCGACCTCGACCTCCGCCAGGAGAACATCGCGCGCAACTGGGCGACGGCCTACGACATTCCCGCGGTACGCGACGGGCGCATCCAGCGCGCCGAAATCCCGCACGAACTGCCAACCGGCATGCAGTGCTTCGCCTTCAACATCCGGCGCGATTTCTTCAAGGACCGGCGCGTGCGCGAAGCGATTGCCACGATGTTCGACTTCGCCTGGTCCAACAAGAACCTGTTCTACGGGATGTACAAGCGCAACATCTCGTTCTTCGGCAACTCCGAGCTCGCCTCGTCGGGTCTGCCGACGCCCGCCGAGCTCAAGTATCTCGAACCGTTCCGCGGCAAGATCCCCGAAGAAGTCTTCACCAAGGAATTCAAGCTGCCGGAATCCGACGGCACCGGCAATGTCCGCGACCTCGCACGCCGTGCGTTGGCGCTCCTGAAGGAAGCGGGCTGGGAGATCAAGGACGGCAAGATGACGGAAGTGAAGACGGGCAAGAAGCTCGCCTTCGAGATGCTGCTGAACGACGCCAGCTTCGAACGTGTCTCGCTGCCCTACAAGCAGAACCTGGAGCGCATCGGCATCGACATGAACGTGCGCACGGTCGACACGGCACAGTTCAAGCGTCGCGAAGACGAGTACGACTTCGACATGATGGTCGAAGGCTTCGCCCAGTCGCTGTCGCCGGGCAACGAGCAGCGCGACTTCTGGGGCTCCAAGGCGGCCGACAACAAGGGCGGCCGCAACACGATCGGCATCAAGGATGCCGCGATCGACCAGCTCATCGAAACACTGATCGCCGCGCCCGACCGGGAGAGCCTGATCAACGTCACGCGGGCGCTCGATCGCGTCCTGCTGTGGAGCCACTTCGTCGTGCCGAACTGGCACAGCAACACCGCCTATGTCGCCTACTGGAACCGCTTCGGGCGACCGGCCAAGAGTGCGAAGTATGCGCCCGTGGCCTTCGACACCTGGTGGATCGACGAGGCCAAGGATCGCGCCCTGCAGCGCGGGGAGAAGAAGTGACGCGCGTCATCGCGAAGTCACGCTGAGATGCTCGCCTATATTCTACGCCGTTTGATGCTGGTGGTGCCGACCCTGTTCGGCATCATGGTGGTCAACTTCTTCATCATCCAGGCCGCTCCCGGCGGTCCGGTGGAGCAGATGCTGGCCCAGATCCAGGGCACGGCGGTCAGCGCGACGGAACGTTTCTCCGGCAGTTCCAGCGGCGGCGAGACCATCAATCGCGGATCGAGCGACAGTTCCGGCACCTATCGCGGTGCCCGCGGCATGCCGCGCGAGCTGATCGAACGCATCGAGAAGATGTACGGCTTCGACAAGCCGATGCACGAGCGCTTCTTCCTGATGATGGGGAACTATCTTACCTTCGATTTCGGCGAGAGCTTCTTTCGCAACAAGCGCGTGGTCGATCTCGTCATCGAGAAGATGCCGGTGTCGATCTCGCTTGGCCTGTGGACCACGCTGCTGATCTATCTCGTGTCGATCCCGCTCGGCATCGCCAAGGCCGTGCGCGACGGGTCGCGGTTCGACGTCTCGACCTCGACTGCACTCATCGTGCTGAACGCCATTCCGGGCTTCCTCTTCGCGTTGCTGCTCGTCGTTCTCTTCGCCGGCGGCAGCTACTTCAAATGGTTTCCGCTACGCGGCCTCGTCTCCGACGACTGGAGCACGCTCGACCTGCTCGACAAGGTGCTCGACTATTTCTGGCACATGGCGCTGCCGATCGGCGCCATGGTGATCGGCGGCTTCGCCACGCTCACTTTCCTCACCAAGAACTCCTTCCTCGAAGAGATCCATAAGCAGTATGTGCTGACGGCCCGCGCCAAGGGGCTGGTCGAGCGCCGTGTGCTCTACGGCCACGTCTTCCGCAACGCCATGCTGATCGTGATCGCGGGCTTTCCGGCCGCCTTCATCGGCGTGCTGTTCACCGGTTCGCTGCTGATCGAGGTGATCTTCTCGCTCGACGGCATCGGGTTGCTGGGCTTCGAAGCGGCACTCAACCGCGACTATCCGATCATGTTCGGCACGCTCTTCTTCTTCGGCCTGATCGGTCTCGTCATGGGTATCCTGGGCGACCTGATGTACACGTTCGTCGATCCTCGGATCGACTTCGAGGCGCGCGGCTGATGAACCCGCTCAACCGACGCCGTCTCGCAGCCTTCAAGTCGAGCAAGCGGGGCATGATCTCGCTGGTCGTGTTCGGCGTGTTGTTCTTCGTCTCGCTGTTCGCCGAGCTGCTGGCCAACAACAAGCCGATCCTCATCAGCTACGACGGCGCGCTCTACTCGCCGATGATCCGCGACTATCCCGAAACGACCTTCGGTGGCGAATTCCCAACCAATGCGGTCTACACCGACGAGGAGCTGAAGAAGTCGATCGAGGCGAAGGGCTGGATTCTGTGGCCGCCGATCCGCTACAGCTACGACACGGTACTGAAGGGCGAAGGACGCATGGCGCTGCTGCCGCCGTCCTGGGCCCATCCGCTGGGTACCGACGACCAGGCCCGCGACGTGCTGGCCCGCCTGATCTACGGGTTCAGGATCTCGGTCCTCTTCGGCCTCGCCCTCACCATCCTGAGCACGGCGATCGGCATCGCTGCCGGTGCGGTCCAGGGCTATTTCGGCGGTATGGTCGATCTCTTGATGCAGCGCTTCCTCGAAATCTGGTCGAGCATGCCGACGCTCTACCTGCTGATCATCCTGGCGAGCTTCATCCAGCCCGGCTTCTGGGTGCTGCTCGGGATCATGCTGCTGTTCAGCTGGATGGCGCTGGTGGGCCTCGTCCGGGCGGAATTCCTGCGGGGGCGCAACTTCGACTATGTGCGGGCGGCCCGGGCGCTGGGCATGATGGATGCGCGCATCATGTTCCGGCATATTCTGCCCAATGCCATGACCGCGAGCCTCACCTTCCTGCCCTTCATCCTGGCCGGCTCGGTCACGACCCTGACGTCGCTCGACTTCCTCGGCTTCGGCCTGCCCGTCGGCTCGCCTTCGCTGGGCGAACTGCTGCTGCAGGGCAAGAACAACCTCAACGCCCCGTGGCTCGCCTTCACGGGTTTCTTCATCATCGCGCTGATGCTGTCGCTGCTGGTCTTTGTCGGCGAGGCGGTGCGCGATGCCTTCAATCCGCGCAAGGTGCTGGCGTGAGCGGCGCCCCTCTCCTCGCGGTACGCAACCTCGCCGTCACCTTCGGCGCCGGCGAACAGGCCGTGCAGGCCGTCCGTGGCGTCAGCTTCGACATCAACCGCGGCGAGACGCTGGCGCTGGTCGGCGAATCCGGTTCTGGCAAATCGGTGACGGCGCTTTCGGTGCTGCAACTTCTGCCCTACCCGTCAGCCAGCCACCCCACCGGCAGCATCCGCTTCCAGGGCCAGGAACTGGTCGGCGCCTCGACCCGCGAGCTTCTGCAGGTCCGCGGCAACCGCATCTCCATGATCTTCCAGGAGCCGATGACCTCGCTCAACCCGCTGCACACGATCGAGCGGCAGGTGAACGAGGTCCTGATCCTGCACAAGGGCCTGTCGCGCGACGCCGCCCGCAAGCGCACCCTGGAACTACTCGACCAGGTCGGCATTCCCGAAGCCGCCAAGCGCCTCGACGCGTATCCGCATCAGCTCTCCGGTGGCCAGCGCCAGCGCGTGATGATCGCCATGGCGCTCGCCAACGAGCCCGATCTTCTGATCGCCGACGAGCCGACGACGGCGCTCGACGTCACCATCCAGGCGCAGATCCTGAAGCTGCTGAAGAGCTTGCAGGCGCGCTACGGCATGGCGCTGCTCTTCATTACCCACGACCTCGGCATCGTGCGCAAGATGGCCGACCGGGTCTGCGTCATGACCAAGGGCCGGATCGTCGAGCATGGGCCGGTCGCCGACGTCTTCGATCATCCGCAGCACAGCTACACGCAGCATCTCCTGTCGGCCGAACCCAAGGGCCGGCCGGCCGACGTCGATCCGGCGGCGCCGGAAATCCTGCGCCTCGACGATCTCAAGGTGCACTTCCCGATCAAGCGCGGCGTGCTGCGTCGCACGGTGGGCCACGTGAAGGCGGTCGATGGCGTGAGCATCGCGCTGCGCGAAGGCCACACGATCGGGCTGGTCGGCGAATCGGGGTCGGGCAAGACGACGCTCGGCCTCGCCCTGCTGCGGCTCGAACGCAGCGAGGGCGGTATCCACTTCGACGGGCAGGATCTGCAGGCGCTCAGCCAGCGCGATCTCCGGCCGCTGCGCCGGCAAATGCAGATCGTGTTCCAGGACCCGTTCAGTTCGCTCTCGCCGCGCATGTCGGTCGGCGAAATCATCGGCGAGGGGCTGGAGGTCCATCGCATCGGCACGCACCAGGAGCGCCAGGAGATGATCGCGCGTGCGCTGGGCGAGGTCGGGCTCGACGTCGCGGCGCGCGATCGCTATCCGCACGAATTCTCCGGCGGCCAGCGGCAGCGCATCGCCATCGCCCGCGCGCTGGTGCTGAAGCCGCGCCTGATCGTGCTCGACGAACCGACATCGGCGCTCGACATGAGTGTGCAGGCGCAGATCGTCGACCTGCTGCGCGACCTGCAGGCCCGCTACAGGCTCGCCTATCTCTTCATCAGCCACGACCTCAAGGTCGTGCGGGCACTGGCCGACGAAGTCGTCGTGCTGCGCCACGGCAAGGTCGTCGAACGCGGCTCCGCCAGCCAGGTCTTTCAGGCGCCGCAGACGCCCTATACCCAGGCGTTGATCGCCGCCGCTTTCAATCTGGAAGCCATTGGCGCCGACAATCGCGCCGTCGCTACCTGAACGGATTGAATAGACGCACCGACGGGCTTGCGGGGTGCCTGCGACGAACCTATGAGAAGGCTGTCGCACGTCCAAAAGCTTGCGCAATCACTGAAAGAAGGGGAGAGCCAAGATGACCGGTTTCCGCCGCGGCCTGTACGCCGCTGCGCTGGCGCTCACTGCAGTGATGGGGAGCGTGTCAGGCGCATCCGCACAAACGAGCCTGGTTCTGGGAACGGCGTCGGTCGGCGGCACTTACTACGTCTATGGAGGCGTCGTCGCACAGATCCTGAGCGACAAGGCCAAGTTGCAGATCACCCCGCAACAGACGCAAGGGCCGAACCAGAACGTCATCCTGGTCAACGACGGCAAGATGGGCCTCGGCATGACGACGATGGGTGTCGCCCTGCAGGCGATGCGAGGATCGGGAGCCTGGACCAAGGGCAAAAAGTACGAGGGCATCCGCGCCCTCTTCCCGATGTACGACACGCCGATGCAATGCGTGTCGCTCGCCAAGTCGGGCATCACGAATTTCAAGCAGCTCGAAGGCAAGACCGTCGGTATCGGGCCCAAGGCCGGCACCGCCGGCACCTACTTCCCGATGATCTTCGACGCGCTGGCGATGAAAGTCTCCGTGCGTAACGGTCAGAGCGTCGACATGAGCAACCAGCTCAAGGACGGGCTGCTCGATGCCTTCTGCTTCGGCGCCGGCGCGCCCGTTCCCGCTTTCTCCGAACTCGATGCCGAGCAGCAGGTTGTCTTCTACACCTGGACACCCGACGAGATCGCCCGCATCCGTAAGGCGATGGTGGAATTCACCGACTCGACGATCCCCAAGGGGACCTACAAGCAGCAGACAACGGACCAGAAGACGGTCGGCCTCTATAACTTCGCGATCGCCAGCAAGGACATGACCGACGACCTTGCCTATCTGGTCACCAAGACCGTGCTGGAGAACAACGCGGCGATGCTGCGGGCCCATGCCGCCGCCAAGGACACGATCGCCGCCAACGCGTCGCGCAATACTTTCCTGCCTTTCCATCCTGGCGCCGTGCGCTATTACAAGGAGAAGGGGATCAAGCTCGATCCCGCGACCATCCCGAAATAGAACCATCCCACGCAGAGAGGATTTCATGGCCGGCGCTATCGCCTACATCAGCCGCGATACCGACGGCGTTCACTGGAAGAAGGTGCTCGAGGCGGGGCTCGGACCCGTCGACTTCCGCCCCCTCGACAGCCTCGGCAACAAGGAGGACATCGAGGTCGCGCTGGCCTGGAAGCCGCCGGCCGGGCTGATCGCCTCTTTTCCCAACGTCAAACTGATCGTGTCACTCGGCATGGGCGTCGACCATCTGCTGGCCGACGACCGGCTGCCCGCCGGTGTGCCGATCGTACGCATCATGGACGACGGGCTGGTCGGCCAGATGAGCGAGTACGCCATCTACTGGGCGCTGCGGCACCACCGCGACATCGACAAGTACGCCGCCAGCCAGCGCGCCCGGCAATGGAAGCCCGAGGACTTCGTCGACACCATCGACCGCCGCATCGGTGTCATGGGCCTGGGGTCGATCGGCCAGGACACGGCCGGCAAGTTCGCCGCCCTCGGCTTTCCCACTGCAGGCTGGAGCCGCACGGCCAAGAACCTGCCCGGGATCGAGACCTTTCATGGCGCCGACGGACTCCAGCGCTTCCTCGCACGCACCGACATCCTGATCGACGTCCTGCCACTGACGCGCGACACGCATGGTCTGCTCGACGCCAAGGCGTTCGCCGCCCTGCCCAAGGGGGCCTACTTCATCAACATGGCACGCGGCGGCCATGTCGTGGACGACGCGCTGCTGGCAGCACTCGAATCGGGCCAGATCAGCGGCGCGGCACTCGACGTCTTCAACGTCGAGCCGCTGCCACAGGACCATCCCTACTGGACACACCCCAAAGTGCATGTGACGCCGCACATCGCCGGCGCCACCAATCCACGCACCGCCTCGCCGGGCGTGATCGAGAACATCAAGCGGATGCGCGCCGGCCAGGCGCTCATCCACACCGTCGATCCCAAGACCGGATACTGATCGGCTAGCCGAACTTCTTCTCGATGGTGGCGAAGATCGCGCGGGCGGCCTGGGCTTCGCCACCTTCGGGACGGCCTGGGCGGCTGGTGTTGTTCCAGGCCATCATGTCGAAATGCGCCCACGGTACGTCGTCGGGCACGAACTCCTTGAGATAGAGCGCGGCCGTGATGGCGCCGCCGAAGCCGCCGGCCGACACATTGTTGATGTCGGCCACCTTGCTGTCGAGCAGACGGCGATAGCCTGCGAACAGGGGCAGGCGCCACATCGGATCGGTCACAGCCTCTCCCTGCTCGAGCAGGTCGCACGCCAACGCATCGTCGTTGCAGAACAGCGCCGGCAGATCGGTGCCCAGCGCCACGCGCGCCGCGCCGGTCAGGGTGGCGCAATCGATCATCATCGCGGGCTTTTCCGAAGCGCCCTCGTACAAGGCGTCGCACAGGATCAGGCGGCCTTCGGCATCGGTATTGCCGATCTCGACCGTGATGCCCTTGCGCGTCGGCACGACGTCCATCGGCCGGAAGGCATTGCCCGACACCGAGTTCTCGACCGCGGGGATCAAGAGCCGCAGCCGTACCCGCAACTTGGCCGCCATCACCATGGACGCGACAGCGAGCATGGTCGCCGCGCCGCCCATGTCCTTCTTCATCATGAGCATGCCGGTCGAGGGCTTGAGATCGAGGCCGCCGGTATCGAAACACACGCCCTTTCCGACCAGGGTGACCTTGGGATCGCGCGCGCGCCCCCAAACGAGATCGATCAGGCGCGGCGCACGCGCCGATGCCCGCCCCACCGCATGCACCATGGGAAAGTTCTGCTTCAGGAGGGCATCGCCGGCGATCACCTTCACCTTGGCCTTGTTCTTTTTGCCCACCTGCTGCACGGCGGCGGCCAGTTCGGCCGGCCCCATGTCGGACGACGGCGTGGTGATGAGATCGCGAGCCAGCGAGATAGCCTCGACCATCGCCGTCACGCGCGCCTTGTCGACGCCCTCGGGCCACACGAGACGCGGTCCCGCCTTGCCCTTCTTGCTGCGGTAACGTTCGAACCGCCAGGCGCCGAGCCCGATCGCAACGGCGGCATCGGTCGGCGAGACCGGCGCCATGTCGGCAGCGAACCTGCCGGCGAATTTCCACGTGCCGGGCGGCAGTTTGGTCACCAACGCACCGAAGTCCCAGAGAGTCGGTTTGGCGGAAAGCACAAGGACTGCGCCGGCCGCCTTGCCGTCACCGCCCGGCAACACGACGAGGTCGCCCGGCGCACCGGCAATGCCAAGGGATTCGATCCAACCGCGCCGTGCAACACTTTGCTCTTTCAGCCATGCTTGCCATGTCGATTGGCCCACAAACTGCAGGGGCAAAGAAGAAGAAGAACGGTCGACGAACGGCAACGACATAGCCATGCTCACAATCCTTTAGTGCAACGGTTAAGATTGCCGGCGAAACTCTCGCGCTGGCAAGCTCAGTGAGATGGAGGGCGTATGGCCGACTTCACCCTTGTGATCGGCAACAAGAACTATTCGTCATGGTCGCTGCGCGGCTGGCTGATGGCCAAGATCGCAGGTATCGAGTTCGACGAGATCGTGGTGCCGCTCGACCGGCCCGAAACGCAGGCGGCCATCCGAAAGCACTCACCTTCGGGTCGAGTGCCGGTGCTGCTTCATCGCGGGTTGGCCGTGTGGGAATCGCTGGCGATCGCCGAATACCTCAACGACCTCAAACCCGAAGCGGGCCTCTGGCCGCCTTCGGCGGCGGCACGCGCGCATGCCCGCGCCATCTCCTGCGAGATGCATGCAGGTTTCATGGATCTTCGGAACAACATGCCGATGAACATCCGCGCATCGTTCCCCGGCAAAGGCATGACGCCTGGCGTGCGCGCCGACATCGAACGCATCACCGGCCTGTGGCGCGACTGCCGCAAGCGCTTCGCCGGTGCCTTCCCGAAGGATGACGGCTTCCTGTTCGGCACCTTCGGCGCCGCCGACGCGATGTTCGCACCCGTCGTGACACGCTTCAAAACCTACAGCGTCACACTCGATTCGGATGCAGACGCCTACTGCGCCGCCGTGTTGGCCCATCCTGCGATGAAGGAATGGGCCGACGCCGCCGCGCACGAACCGTGGCTGATCGACGCCTACGAGCTGTAGTAGGGCCCTCCGGGGCCCTGCAAGCCTCAGGAGTTGGGCTTGGGCAGCGCCGTGGGAACGATCCGCAGGATCTTATAGCCCACGTCCGCCAGCTTCACAGCTTCCGCCTCTGCTTCCGCAAGGGTCGAATAGCCGATGCCGATTTCGTTGTTGGTGCGCGGATCTACCGTCCACACCATATGCTTGCCCAATGTGTCGCTTGCCATGGCCTTCTATATAGGGAGTCGCGGCGCGAATACGATCTTTATCGGCTCATTCCAGCGCAGCTGCGGCATCGAGGGCGGCAAGCGCCGGCGCTGATCGTGCATATTTCCGGCGCAGCGCCTGTCCATCGGCCTTGAGCGTCGTGCATTTGAGCTCGATCAGGGCCCGATTGATCTCGGCACGCCGGGCGTCGTCGTATGGCTCCTCGCCCGCGAAATGCCAGCAGCCTTCGGCGCGATCCATGTAGGCCGCGATTTCCGCCGGCGCCGTTTTCCGTGCGGCATTGAAGCGCTCCAGGATCGCGTCGAGATCCTGCGCCGGCAGGGCAGCCGGCGCAGACATCGACAACAAGACCAGTGAAGTGAGGAGGATCGGCCTCACGATCGGATCGCGGCCCGTTTTCAGCCGTCGACCTTGGCGCCCGACGCCTTGACGATCGGCGCCCAGACCGCGATTTCACTGACGATGCGGTCATGCAGCCCCTTGGGTGCCATCGGCCAGGGATCGCTGCCGAGAGCCGCGAGCTTCTCCTTCACTTCGGGAGCTTCCAGAGCCTTGGTTCCGGCAGCGGCCAGCTTGTCGACAATCGGCTGAGGCACGCCGGCCGGCCCACCGAAGCCCATCCAGACCTCGACGACATAGTTCGGCACGAACTCGACGATGGCCGGCACGTCGGGGGCCGTCTTGCTGCGCGTGCGGCTCGTGACACCCAGTGCCCGAAGCTTGCCCGCCTGCACATGCGGCCAGCAGCTCGGCATGTTGTCGAACATGATTTGGGTCTGGCCCGCGATCAGGTCCTGCATCGCACCGGCGCTGCCCTTGTAAGGGACATGCACCATGTCGGTGCCGGTCCTCTGCTTGAACATCTCACCCGCGAGATGGATCGTCGTGCCCGAGCCGGACGAGGCCATGTTGTACTTGCCGGGATTGGCCTTCAGGAGGGCGATCAGCTCCGGCACGGACTTCGCCGGCAGGCTAGGATGCACGACCAGCATGTTGGGCCACATCGCCATGCCCGCCATCGGCGAGAAATCCTTCACCGGATCATAGGGCAGCTTCGAATAGAGCGCCGGCGCCATGGTGAACATGGACACCGTGATGAGGCCGACTGTGTAGCCGTCGGAAGCCGACTTAGCGATGGCATCGGTGCCGATCGTGCCGCCGCCGCCGGGCTTGTTGTCGATCATGACCTGTTGTCCCAGCAGCTCCGACATCCGGGCGGTGATGATGCGTGAGATATTGTCGGTCGCGCCACCCGGCGTCCACGGCACGACGAACTTGATCGGCTTGTTCGGATAAGCGTCCTGCGCGCGCACCAGCGACGGCGCGAGAAGTGCGGCACCCGCACCGGCGAGCAAACGGCGACGATGAACAGATTTGTTGAACATGTTTCCTCCCAATCCCCGTTGACGCAAAGGCTAACAGCCGCTCGCCAGAGCGTCACGCCAATCGCTTGCCGTCCGCTCGCCACGCGGCTTAGTCTCTGCCGCCGCCGCACGGGAGAAAACGCCATGAACGAGAAAGTCGACGTCCTGATCATCGGTTCCGGGGCGTCGGGAGCCGCGGTGGCGTGGAGCCTCGCCGATACCAAGATGCGCATCCTCTGCCTGGAGCAGGGCGACTGGGTGAAGCCGACCGACTATCCCAGCAACGGCCGCGATTGGGAGGCGCGCCTGTTCGGCGACTTCGCCATCAATCCCAATCGGCGTGCGCGCGAGACCGACTATCCGATCAACGACGCCAACTCGCCGATCAAGGTGGTGAACTTCAACGGCGTCGGCGGCAGCACGATCATGTACACGGCGCACTATCCGCGCCTGCATCCCAGCGACTTCAAGGTGAAGACGCTCGACGGCGTCGCCGACGACTGGCCGATCGACTACCAGACGCTGGAACCGTTCTTCGCCGAGAACGACCGCATGACCGGCGTCTCCGGCCTCGCCGGCGATCCCGCCTATCCGGCCAAGCAGCCGCCCATGCCGCCGATTCCCCTCGGCAAGTCGGGCCAGCGCTTCGGCAAGGCGATGAACCAGCTCGGCTGGCACTGGTGGCCGTCGGACACCTCGATCGCCACGGTCGACTACGAAGGCCGCGGCCGCTGCCTCAACCTCGGCCACTGCACGCCGGGCTGTGCGCAAGGCGCCAAGGCCAGCACCGACATCACCTACTGGCCGTTGGCCCTGCGCGCCGGCGTCGAGCTGCGCGCCCGCGTGCGCGAGATCACCGTCGACAACAACGGCATGGCCACCGGCGTCGTCTACTACGATGCCGAGGGCAAGGAGCAGTTCCAGGCGGCCGAGATGGTGATCGTCGCCTGCAACGGCGTCGGCACGCCGCGGCTGATGCTCAACTCGCTGTCGGGCAAGTTTCCCAACGGCATCGCCAATTCGAGCGGGCTCGTCGGCAAGAACCTGATGTTCCACCCCTATGCCTTCACCTACGGCTATGTCGACGAGCCGCTGGACGGCAACCACGGGCCGCCGCTCTGCCTGTGGAGCCACGAATTCTACGAGACCGACAAGGCGCGCGACTTCGTGCGCGGCTACATCTTTCAGTTCGGCCGCGGCATGGGCTCGATCGTCGAGGCCATCAGCAGCACAGCCGCCGGCCGCCTGCCCTGGGGCGAGGACCATCACAAGGTCTATCGCAGCCTGCTCAACCATCGCATCTATCTCGCGGGCATCTGCGAGGACCTGCCGGAAGAGCACAACCGCGTCACGCTCGATCCCGCACTGAAGGACTCCGACGGCATTCCCGCTCCGAAGATCGACTACACGCTGGGCGAAAACAGCCGGAAGATGCTGGAACACGCCCACTCCCGCGCCGAGGAGATCCTGAAGGAAGCCGGCGCCCACACCGTCTTCCGAGAACATGTGCCCAACAGCGGCTGGCACCTGCTCGGCACGGCGCGCATGGGCACCGATCCCGAACGCTCGGTGGTGAACGAATGGGGCCGCTGCCACGACGTGAAGAACCTGTTCATCGTCGACGGCAGCATCTGGGTCACCAGCGGCGGCGTGAACCCGACCTCGACCATCCAGGCGCTGGCGCTCTACATCGCCGACGCGATCAAGCAGCGCCTCGCCAACGCGACCCTGTTCGAGTGAGCCAAGCCATGAAAGCCATCTCGCAAACCACCCTTACCGATGCGGAAGCCCGCGACCTGCGCGCCCTCGTCGGCCTGATGATCCCGGCCAGCATGACCTACAAGGTGCCCGGCGCCGACGACGACCTGATCTTTGCCGACATCCTCAAAAGCCTCGAACGCGACACCGACGATGTGCGTACCGCGCTGAAGCAGCTCGCCGCGATGAGCGGCGGCTCCTTCGCCAGCCTTGCCGCTGACCGTCGCGCCGAGGTGGCCGCCTCCTTCAAGACCGAAGGCGGCGGCCCGCTGTTCGCGCTCAATCGCGTGGTGCTGCTCTGCTACTACCGCGACGATAGGGTCATGCGTTCGCTGGGCCAGGAACCGCGCTCGCCCTTCCCGAAGGGCCATGTCGTCGAACAGGGCGACTGGTCGCTGCTCGATCCCGTGAAGAAGCGCGCGCCGATCTATCGCAAGGTGCCGTAGCGCCGCTCGCGCTCGGCCTGTCGCGGATTGTCCATCTCGACGGCGATGTGTTCGGGCACCCAGGCGTCGCGGCCCGGTACGTAGGCGCGGTTGTTCTGGCGCGGATTGCGGTTGACCAGCGGCCGCGCATACATCGGGTTGCGCAGGCTGCGGACCTCGTGCTCGATCTGGAACAGCGGGCGGTTGCCGTCGAGGTCGACGATCTGCTCGAAGCGATACTGGTGCTGGTTGCTTTCCTCGGTGATCAGACCGCGCTCCAGCAACGCACGGTGCGGACCCGAGAAATTCGCGACATAGACCTGGATGTGATGGCCGTCGTAGGCCGGCACCTCGGCCTCGGTCTCGCGGAAGACCAGCTCCTGCCCCATGCCGACCGAGACGCGGGCGGCGGGTGCAGCGCCGGCTTCGTCGACATGCGCCATGGTGTCGAAGGTGCGGCGGTAGAAATCGGCGATGGGCCCCGCGGCGCCCAGCGGCACGTCGAACTCGACATAGGCCATGCCGAGGACCATCGCGTCACCAGGCTTCGGATCGTAGCAGAGGATCGTGTTGCCCCAGGGACAGGTCGTCTCGACGTGATCGGCCTGCTCGACGAAGTCGAAGCGCGTGTCGCCCAGCGCCTTGCGCATATTGCCGAGGCGCCGCACCAGCGACTCGCGATCGTCGATCACCAGGCCGACGCGGCCGCGCAGGCGTTGCGCCGGCCCGCCCGTCGGCAGGTGGAACTGGCTGCGCCCGACATTGACCCACATATTGTCGGTGCTGGTCATCATGTAGGGGTCGCGCGTGAGGCCAAGCCCGCTGATATAGAACAGCGTCGCCAGCCCCTGATCCTCGACCCGGAGATTGACGTGCTCGAGGGCGACGATGTTGCCGACATCCTCGGCGGTGCGGTCGTAAGTCCTGCTCATGGTCAGCCTCCCTTGCCGCCGCTAGCCCCGTCCCATCGCCATGGCATGCAGGACCGTGCAATGCTGCACCAAGGTGGGATGCGCGGCGACGAACCGCTTCAGCGGCGTGTCGATGTCGTAGAACCAGATGTTGGCGACGAAGCCATAGATCGCGCAATCGACGCTGCCGGCTTTCGCGCCATGCACAAACCCGTCGGCGGGAACAAGGTCGGCCAGCACCCGCAGGTCGTCAAGGCCGCGGGCATAGGCTGCCTCCGGCGTGTAGCGGCCGATACCCTGGAAATGATAACGCTGAGCGTTGAACTCCTTCGCCTTGAGGAGGGCCGCTTCGGTCATCTGCGGGTGCTCGCGGCGAAAGGCGGCGAGGAAGGCCGGCCAGCAGCGCTCGTCCTTCCAGCGCGAATAGGACATCACCCAGTAGAGATCGTCGAGCAGGCGCGAGACCAGGAGGTTGGTGTCGCGCTGCTGTGCCGTCAGGCCCTCGTCGATCGCGGGACGATACTTGTGCGCGAGATGGGCGATGATGGCGTCGCTGTCGCCGATCGTCTCGTCCCCGTCGACGATGTAGGGGAGCTGGCCGCGCGGCGCGGCGGACGCGTCGAACAGATGCCGGTGGGTGAAGGCGATGCCGGCCAGCCTGAGCCAGGCATAGACCTTGAGACCGTAGCCGTTGTTGTCGGCAACGCCGAACAGCCCGGGATAGGAATAGAGCGTGATCACGCCCCAGCTCACCACTGGCCGAAGAAGATGCCGTGCTGGCGATGCTTGGCCGTGCGGGCATCGACATAGGCATCGTCGACCGTCACCCGTGTCTTGCGGGCCTTCAGCCAGGCCGCCAGCCGCGCCTCCATCTCGGCAAAGACATGGGCATAGTTGCCGTTGGCGCCGAGGTCGCGGCGCTCCTTCGGATCGTTCGCCAGGTCGAACAGCATGGGCCGGAAGTCCTGCCACCAGACATACTTCCAGCGGTCGGTGCGGACCATGATGGCGCGGCACTCGGAAGGCCGCCGGTTCAGGATCTTGCGCGCCTCGCGGAAGGAATAGTCGAGTTCCGAGAAGACGGCGTCGCGCCACGTCTCGGTCTTCACGCCACGCAGCAGGGGCAGCAGCGAGCGGCCCTCGACGAGATGGTCGTTGGGCGGCTGGTCGAGCGCGGCGAGAATGGTGGGCACGACGTCGATGGCCTCGACAAAGCGCTCGTCGACCGTGCCGCGCGTCGCATCGGCGGCAGGATCGGGGTCGACCACGATGAAGGGCACGCGCAGCGCCTCCTCGTAGAACATCTCTTTCTCGCCCAGCCAGTGGTCGCCCAGGAAATCGCCGTGATCCGACGTGAATATGATCAAGGTATCGTCGAGCCGGCCCGAGGTCTTCATGTGTGCAAACAGGCGACCCAGCCAGTCATCGAGCTGCCGGATCAGGCCCATATAGGCCGGCCGCACGATGCCGGGCGCGTCGGGGCGGCTGAAGGAAACCGACTCTTCGTGCTCGCGATAGGCGGCCAGCACGGGATGTTCGCCGACCCGCTCCTGCTCGTCGCGATTCAGCGGCAGGCAATCCTTGGCACCGTACATATTGTGATAGGGCGCGGGCGCCATGTAGGGCCAATGCGGCTTCACGTAGCTCAGATGCAGGCACCAGGGCTTGTCGCCCATATCGTCCATGAAGCGCATGGCTTCGCGCGTCATGTAGGCGGTCTCGGAATGCTCCTCGGCAACCTTGGCCGGCAGATGGACATTGCGCATGTGCCAGCCCGAGAGCGTGGTGCCGTCGGGGCCGTCGGCGGCGATGACGTAATCCGTCCAGGGATCGTCGGAGTTGTAACCTTGCTGGCGAAGATAATCGGCATAGCCGCTCTCCTTGCCCGGCGGCGAATGGCCGTCATAGCGGTCGACCTCCTCGAAGCGGCCGGCGCGCAGCAGTGCGTCGAGCGCGGAACCACCTTCGATGCCGTAGCGTTCCAACGCTTCGAGGTCGGGCAGCACATGGGTCTTGCCGGCCAGCGCGACCTTGACGCCGGCGGGCGCAAGATAGTCGCCCAGGGTCTTCTCGCGCAGGGAGAGCGGCACGCGGTTCCAGGTGGCGCCGTGGCTCGTCACGTAGCGGCCGGTGTAGTAGCTCATGCGCGAGGGGCCGCAGACGCCGGACTGAACATAGGCCCGCGGGAAACGGACGCCGCGCCTGGCCAGCGAATCGATGGCCGGCGTCTTCAGATGCGGATGGCCGGCGCAGGAGAGATGATCCGCGCGCAACTGGTCGCACATGATGAAGAGAACGTTACGGACTTTTCCCACGCGACCAGTTCCTCCCGCCGTTTCGCCAAGCTTAGCAGAAAGTGCGTGCTAGACTGGAGGACATGACTGCAATCTCCTCCATCCGCGACATCCTCGATTTCTGGTTTCTGCCCCTTAGCCATCCCGACCATGGCAAGGAACGCGACATCTGGTTCGACAGCACGCCCGCCTTCGACGCCGAGATCGCCGAGCGTTTCAGCAGCCTCCTGGCCCCGGCCTGCGCCGGCGCCCTCGATCACTGGCGCGAGTCGCCGGACGGCGCACTGGCGCTTACCCTGCTCTGCGATCAGTTCCCACGGAACATGTTCCGGCGCTCGGCCCACGCTTTTTCAGGCGATGCCAAGGCGATCGAGACGGCGCGGATCGCGCTGGCCCGCTGCTATCCCGCGGCCTACCCGATCCCGATGCGCGTCTTCTTCTACGTGCCGTTCGAGCACAGTGAACAACTGGCCGACCAGGAGCTGAGCTGCGCCCTGTTCGCGACCCTGGGCCGGGAGGACTACGACAAGTACGCGATCTCCCACCGCGACATCATCGTCCGCTTCGGTCGCTTCCCGCACCGCAACGAGGTGTTGGGCCGCGCGTGCACGGAGCACGAGCTGGACTATCTCAAGACAGCCGATCGATTCGGGCAATGACGGCGCGGTAGATCTCCGCCATCTCCGCGCCGAAACAGCAGAAGATCACGCGCTCCGGCGCCGCCACTGCCATCACCTCGCGAACGGCGATCGCCGTCGCCGCTTCCTTTGGATAGCCATAGACGCCCGTGGAAATGGCGGGAAAGGCAATGCTCGCGAGTCCGTGCGTCATCGCGAGAGCGAGGCTGTTGCGATAGCAGCGGGCCAACAGGTCGGCTTCGGCCGCGGTGCCGCCGCGCCAGATCGGACCGACCGTGTGGATCACGTGCCGCGCCTTCAGCCGATAGCCGCTCGTGATCTTGGCTTCGCCCGTAGGGCAGCCACCCAGCGTACGGCATTCGGCGAGAAGCTCGGGCCCGGCGGCGCGGTGAATCGCGCCATCGACGCCACCGCCGCCCAGCAGGCTCTCGTTGGCGGCGTTCACGATGGCATCGACATCGAGGCGCGTGATGTCGCCCTCGATGATTTCGATGCCGCTCATTTCTTACCAGTAGCGAACGGGGCCGGTATCGAGATGGACGAAGCCGGAGCGCGGATAGAAGCCGACGCCGCCCATGTTCAGCGAACGCGCGGCCTGGCGGATCTGGAAGACGGGGACGCCGGGGAAGCGGATATCCATGGCATTGCCGTTCATGTGCTGGCTGTCGCGCGCCACGCCGCGGCTGACGCTGGCCAGCCAGGCATTGCTCGTGGGCGAGCGATAGGCCGACAGAACCTCGATCGAGCCGCCGAAGCCCACGATTCGCGTCGTGTGCCACAGCACGTCGAACAGCAGCGGGTCCATCTCGGTTTCTGCGCCTTCGCGGCTGTCGCGCAGGAAGTGATTGAGCTGGTTCAGCGCGTCGCGGTGATAGGCACCGTTCGACCAATAGGTGACCGAAATCTCTTCCTTGGTGTTGTAGTTCACCAGGCTGAGACTGCGCGGGCTTGCAAGGTCGAGTTCCGGCGGCGGCAGCTCCTGTTGCGGCGCGAAGCCGCCATATCGGGACGCCCGAAGCTGTTGTGGCGTGACCGTACGTTTCTGCTGGGCAGCCGGCTTCTGCTGCGCCGCGGCCCTCTGCACGTTCGTACTGGTCGCCCTGGTAGGCGCCGGCGCCTTGGCGCCGACGGGCGTCTTCTTAGAGGTGGCTGTAGTCCCGCGATGTGTGTCTGCGGGCTTGGTCTGGGCGGCGGCGGTTCCGGCAAATGCCAGTAACGCCGCCAAGCTCAACACTACGCTGCGCATCCCTGCCCCGAAGTTGTTGCATTTATGTCACAGACATAGATATCAGAGACTCATTCTCGACTCAAAGCGAATTTCTCGGTTTCTGGAAAGGGCTAGACCAACAACCTCACCTATCACGCAAAGTGTGGGACCGTTGCAGTCTGCCTTATTTGCCTGGCGTTCTATGTTCGACAACGCACCGACCATGCGATGCTGCCGATCATGGTCCCCTTCTCGAGCGAGGCAACCGGCGCCGAAAACGACAGGCCACGTGCGACAAGATGGCTCGAAATCATACTAAGCGTATTTACGCCCATGTAAATGACGACCGTCTGCCGTGGCCGAGCACAAGGGGGGTCGCCGCCTTTCAGGCACACGACGCGTCCCGCCTCGACGAGTTGCGGGTGTGATTGTCCTCGCGACTAAGGCGCCGATTCGACGAGCTTTCCGTCGGTCCACCGGCCCGACTGCATCTTGCCGGCTGCATCGGTAACCTGGCCGTAGCCGTTGCGCTTGCCGCCCTTGAAGCCGCCTTCGTAACGCTCGCGCTCGCCGACACGCTCGATGCCCGGACCTTCGAGCAGGTCGGCATGAAACTCGCCGCCCTGGACAGTGTTCGGATCGGTAAGTGTGCGACGGATGGCCAGCCCTTCGAGGCGGCCCGCGACGAAGCTGCCCTCCGCACGTTCGGTGCCCGGCTTTTCGCGCAAGCCAAGGCCCGTCGACTGGCCATCGCGCCATTGGCCGGAGTAACGCGTGTCGTCGGCAAGTCGCACGGTGCCGAGACCGTTCAGGCGGTCGTCGGCCCATTCGCCGGCCTGCCGTTCGCCGTTGCCGAGTTCGGCGACACCCAACCCCTGGCGCTTGCCGTTCGCGACCTGGCCGACATAACTCGCCCCGCCATCGTAGGTCAGGCGCTCGCTGTTCTCGAGATCGGGCCGCGCCGCACGAGCAGCCGCGATGCGCGCTTCGCCGGCCATTGCACGGGCAGCCTTGGCGGCTTCGTCGGCACGCTCGAACTGCGCCCGAGCCTCGGTAGCTGCCCGCTGCGCCTGGTCGGTCAGCGCCTTCTGCGCCGAACTGGCAGGGTTGGTCTGCGGAGTCGCTGGCGTCGGTGTAGGTGTGGGAGTGGGTGTTGGCGCCGGTGCCGGCATAACGGGTTGAGCCGCTTCGCTCGACTGGCCGATGGGAATTGGAGCCGGCTGCTCGGCTTGCGGCTCGACCTTGGGGGCGCCGGCAACCAGCTCGCGAATCTGAGGCTGGAAGTTCCACAATCCCACCGCAGCAATCGCAAGGAAGGCCAGGGTGAGCCCCATGCCGACACGCGACCGTCGCGCCGGCGGCTCCGTGCTCACAGTGCCTGCGCTCGGAAGAGGAAGAAGTTCATCGTTGTTGCGGCTGACGCCGCCGAGGCGGGGTCCATTCGATTGGGCCGCTTGAACGGCGCCAGGCAAGCGCTCGGTCGGTGCATCTTCGACGATGGGCAGCGCGGTGCCGAACAGAACACGCCAGGCTTCGATCGTCTGCGGCCGCTGGTCCGGTGCGAAGGCCAGTCCGCGATCAACCGCCGCCAGAAGAGACGAATCGAAGCGGTCAGCCTGGGTCACGGCGAGCGGCCGGTACGGATCTGTGCCGACCCGGCTCGCCGCATCGGGTGGCGGGAAGCCCGCAATAGCGTGATGCAGCACGGCGGCTGCCGAATAGATGTCGCTCCACGCGCCCTGCTTGCCGTCGAGCGCATACTGCTCGATCGGTGCGTATTGCGGCGTCAGAATTCCCGTGAGGGTACGCGTACGGCCGCCGATTGCATGCCGGGCCGCGCCGAAGTCGATCAGGATCGGCACGCCGTCGCGCCGCACGATGATGTTCGACGGCTTGATGTCGCGATGGAGAAAACCCTGAGCATGGACGGCACCGAGGCCCGCCAGCAAGCCGTCTGCCAAGCGGCGAACTTCGTCGGGCTGCATCCGGCGGTTCGGCTGGCGCAGGAGCTGCGCGACGCTGCTGCCGTCCTCGAACTCCATGACGGTATAGGCCGTGCCGTTGGCTTCGAAGTAGCGCAGCACCGGCACGATATGGACATGACGGAAGCGCGCCAATGCTCGCGCCTCGTCGAGGAAGCGCTCGCGGCCCCAGGCAAAGTCGTCGGCGAAACGTGACCCACGCGGCACGACCTGCCCGTCGGGGCGGCGCGTGGCGAACTCGACCGGCAGGTATTCCTTGATGGCGACGAACTTCGCGAGCTGCGTGTCGAACGCACGATAAGTAATGCCGAAGCCGCCGTGGCCGATCACCGCATCCAGGCGATAATCACCAAGTCGCGTGCCGACCGGCAGGGCTTGTTCATGTTCTGCTGTCATGGGCACGCGCAACCTTAGCCTCTAGATGCGCGTTCCCGAGCTCATACACAAGCGCCCTCAGCAGGTGCGGCTGCGACTACTGTGTGCTGACCGATCCAACCGCGGACACACGCATGACCGAATCGCGGGTTTCCGGCACGAATTGCATGATCATGACCAGCAAACAGAGGCAGATCGCCGTCAGCATGGTCGCGGGTCTGGTGTGTAGAAAGGGGCTAGGCGCAGGCGCCCGACGTTCGTCCGGCATGGCGGACCACTCCATTATTGCTTCAACAAAACAGCGCGGTTGGAACCCGGATGACCGGGCGGCCCGAAAATTGGACCAAACCTGCGGAAATATAGGCTTAAATATGGCGAAATCTCAATAAAAATCTTTTAATCACAATAACTTAATAGATCATGTGATGATTTCAGACGAACACACCATAGATCGTGGCTCGCAGCGAAACCGCGAGGTCGAAACATCGACCGCGAACTGACGCGCAAGGCAGAGTAGGATCGCCGGCATGAATGCACCTCTTTCTCGCGACAATGTTCGGACCCTGGTACTGACCGGTGCGAGCCGCGGCATCGGCCACGCAACGGTGAAGAAGTTCAGCGCCAACGGCTGGCGGGTCATCACCATCTCGCGCCAGCCCTTCAGCGCGCTCTGCCCCTGGCCCAGCGGCGGCGAGAACCATGTCCAGCTCGATCTCGCCGACCCGGTCGATATCGGCCGCGGCATCGAGCAGATCCGCACGCGGCTTGCCGGTGGAAAGCTCGATGCGCTCGTGAACAATGCAGCGATCTCGCCCAAGGGGCCGGGCGGCTCGCGGCTCGGCGCCATCGACACGCCGTTCGATCTCTGGCGCCAGGTCTTCAACGTCAATTTCTTCGCGCCCGTCGCTCTGGCGCGCGGCCTGATGAACGAGCTGTCGGCCGCAAAGGGCTGCGTGGTCAACGTCACGTCGATTGCCGGCAGCCGCGTGCATCCCTTCGCGGGTTCGGCTTATGCCACGTCGAAGGCGGCGCTTGCGGCACTCACCCGCGAGATGAGCCACGATTTCGGGCCGCGCGGCATTCGCGTGAATGCGATCGCGCCGGGCGAGATCGACACGGCGATCCTGTCGCCAGGCACCGAGAAGATCGTCGAGGAGCAGATCCCGATGCGCCGCCTCGGCACACCGGACGAAGTCGCCGACGTGATCCACTTCCTCTGCGAAAAGGGATCGAGCTACGTTTCCGGCGCCGAGATTCAGATCAACGGCGGCCAGCACGTTTAGGAGTTCGCCATGGACACGATGACCACTCTCAAAGGCGAAACCGGCCGCGACGCACGGCGCCGCATCCGCGCTGGCGGTCACCGTCTGCCGACTTCGGGCATGGCGCCGGGCTATGTGCAGGGCAACCTCGCGATCCTGCCGAAGGAACTCGCCGCTGATTTCACGCGCTTCTGCATGCTCAACCCCAAGCCCTGTCCCCTGCTCGGCCAGTCCGAGCCCGGCGACTGGCGCCTGCCGACCTTGGGCGAAGACCTCGACATTCGCACCGACATCCCGCTCTACCGCGTCTGGAAGAAGGGCGAGCTGATCGAGGAAGTGACCGATCTCAAGAAGGTGTGGCGCGACGATCTCGTCTCCTTCGTGCTGGGCTGCTCCTTCTCCTTCGAGGAAGCGCTGATCGAGAACGGGCTGGAGCTGCGGCACCAGTCCTGCAACAGCAACGTCCCGATGTTCCGCACCAACATCGAATGCGCGCCGGCCGGACCGTTCCACGGGCCGATGGTCGTCTCCATGCGGCCCTTCAAGCCGGCCGATGCGATCCGCGCGGTGCAAGTGACGACGCGCTTTCCCTCGGTACACGGCGCGCCCGTGCATCTCGGCAAGCCCGAGATGATCGGCATCAAGGACATCGCCAAGCCCGACTACGGCGACGGCGTGCCGGTGCACGACGACGAACTGCCGGTCTTCTGGGCCTGCGGCGTCACTCCGCAGTCGGTCGTGGCGACGGTGAAGCCAGAGTTCTGCATCACCCACGCCCCAGGCCACATGCTGGTGACCGACCTGCTGAACTCGCGCCTCGCCGTTCTCTGACGATGGCGCGGCTGGAATTCGACGGCCACGCCAAGGGCACGATCGAGAAGGTCGCGGTCGACATCAAGGATCTGGTGATCGCCGGCTGGACTGGCCGCGACGTGACGGCGCTCAATCATCATATCGAAGAGCTGAAAGCGATCGGCGTGCAGCCTCCGTCGCGCGTGCCGATCTACTATCGGGCCTCCGCGCAGATGCTGACACAGGCCGACCGCATCCAGGTGCTGGGCGACGACAGTTCCGGCGAGGTCGAGCCGGTGCTGATCGGCGCCGACAACCGGCTCTGGGTCACGGTCGGCGCCGATCATACGGACCGCAAGGTCGAGAGCTACGGCATCGCCGTCTCAAAGCAGATGTGCGCCAAGCCGATTGGCCGTACCGCCTGGCGTTTCGAGGAAGTCGAGCCACACTGGGACAGGTTGATGCTGCGCAGCTTCATCCAGGAAGACGGCAGGAAAGTCCTCTACCAGGAAGGTACGCTCGCCAAGATCCGCGATCCTCGCGAGCTGATCTTCGGCTGGAAGGACGAAAAGCGCCTACCGATGGGCGCCGTAATGTTCTGCGGCACCATGCCGGCCATCGGCGCCATCCGGCCCTCGCCGCGCTTCGAGATGGAACTCGACGACCCCGTCCTCGGCCGAAAGATCAGCCACGCCTACGAGATCGAGGCGCTGCCGGTCATCTCCTGATCGGAAACGAAGTCGACGATGGCCGCCACGACGCCAGGGTCGGCCAGAAGCCGATTGTGTCCGAGCCCGCGCGTCACGATCAGCTGCGCAGCCGGCAGCATATGCGCCGACCGCGCCGCTTCGGCCACCGGCACCTGCCGGTCGGTCTGATCGTGGATCATCAACACGGGCATCTTCACTTTGCCGGCGACGTGGCGAACGTCGAAATCGGCAGCGGGCCGGCCGACATGCTTCTCGACGGAAGCGATGAAGGCCCGCGCCCCGCGCTTCGACAGGCCGACGGCCTTGGCGAACCGCTGCAGCTCGCGCTTCAGCGACGACGGCGCCGAGACCAGAGCCACGCGACGCGCCCCGCCGCGACGGGCGATGGAGAACAGGCTCATGGCGCCTCCCATCGAGTGGCCGACGACCGCATGGACCGGCCCGATCCGGTCGAGCGTGCGTTCGATGGCGGCGATGAACTTCACGGCTGTCAGCTCGTCGCCCAGCGAGTCACCGTGAGCCGGCACGTCGAGCGCCACGACGGACAGGCCGCGCGCCCGCAACGCCTCGAGAATTGCGCCGAACTGGAAGCGATTGCCCTCGAAGCCATGGACCAGCAGGACAGGGGAGATTGCCGGATCATTGTCGCCCCAGCGCCACGCCACCAGCCCGTCGCCGAGATCGATGCGCTCGTCAGCGTCGGGGACGGCCAGCACCGGCGGCGGCCGCACATGGCGCCGCGGCGTCAGCATCATCCGCCGGAAGAACGGCGCGACCAGGCCGGGTACGACATAGCTTGCGGCAGCCAGGGCCGCGATGGGCAGGGGAAGCGTCGCCATGGCAAACTCCCAATAAGTGCAACTGCACTTATCTGCGCTCCCGCGCCGCACGTCTCAAACGAACTTGCCTGCGAATTTACGTAACTTTTCTTCATGCATGGCTTGTCTGCAGACGCGGCCTTGCACGATCGGCACTGGTAAACGTACGTTCAGCGCCCTCGGGAGGATTCAGTGACGATCAAGGGCGCTTTCGACGGCATTACCGTACTCGACTTCACGCAGGGCATTGCGGGTCCGCACGCCTCCATGCTGCTCGCCTTGCATGGCGCGGACGTCATCAAGATCGAACCGCCGGAAGGCGACTGGGGTCGCGCTCTGGGCGAGTTGAAGGGCGACCACTGCGCCCATTCCGTCGCGTTCAACCGCGGCAAGCGCTCGATCGCCCTCGACCTCAAGTCGCCGGATGGTGCGGCCGTCGTGCAGAAGATTGCTGCCAAGGCCCATGTGGTCATGGAAAGCTTCCGGCCCGGCGTGATCTCGCGGCTGGGCTTCGGCTACGAACAGATGAAGAAGCTGAACCCGAGCGTGATCTACTGCTCGGTATCGGGCTTCGGCCAGACCGGCCCCTACAGCAAGCGTCCCACGGTCGACGGGCTGATCCAGGCCTTCAGCGGCATGATGGTGATGAACAAGATGCCCGACGGCACGCCGTGGCGTCAGGGCATGATCGCCGTCGACGTGACCACCGGCCTCTATACCTTCCAGGCCCTGTCGACCGCCCTGATGCGCCAGTTCCGCTACAACGAGGGCTCCTACATCGATTCCAGCCTGATGAAGGCTGCCGCCGCCTTCCAGGGCGCCAAGCTGATGGAATGGGTGTTCTCCAAAGGCGCGCCGCCGGTGCTCTACATGCCGGCCGGCAGCTACAAGACCAGCAACGGCTACATCATGGTAAGCGCCATGCGGCCACACCATTTCCGCCTGCTGTTCGAGCTGATCGGCCGCGACGACATCGCCAACGATCCCGACCTGCAGAGCCACGAGGATCGCATCAAGAACGCGCCCAAGATCATCAAGGCGCTGAACGAGACAATGCCCAGCAAGACCACCGAGGAGTGGATCGCGATCCTGCAGCCCAAGGACGTGTTCTGCGAGCGGGTGAACAACTACCAGGATTACCTCGACCATCCGCACGTCAAGGAGTCGGGCGCGCTCGACTGGATCGACCAGGACGGCTTCGGCCGTATGCCGGTCGCCAACATCGCGGGCCTGCCGCCGGCTTCCCAGCATGCGCCGCAGCAGCACGCGCCGCATATCGGCGAGGACGGCCCGGATATCCTGCGCGAGCTGGGCTACAGCGCCGGCGACATCGACGCGATGCTGGCGCGCGGTGGCGTGCGCGCTCCCGCGCCGGCCGTCAAAGCTGCAGACTGACTCCTGCCTCCCATTCATGTGGGGAGGTGCCTTTGCCGTCGAGGCACCGGGAGGTGTGCGCCACCATGCCGTTTGATTACGCCACCTTCAGGAAGGCCTCGATTTCGCGGCGGCTCTGAAGCCGCACGATGCGCTTCTCGATCGAAAGCGCCTCGCAGTCGCGGGCAAAGCGCGTGCGGTTGAGACGATGGGTCTTGAGTGCCCAGAGCAGGAGCGAATCGCGGCTGAAGAAAGTATTGGCAATCGTCTCGCGGTTGCCCGTGCCCCACAGCTCTTCGCGAGTAGCGACCCGCTTCACGGTGCGACGTACCAGACGCGACATCACCAGGGGCAGCGGCAAGTCGAGCCAGATCAGTGTATCGGCGAGCCGCCAGACCAGGTCACGGACCTGCCCATAGTTGCCGACGACGATCCAGCCGTCGCCCACCGTCTCGCGCTCGACGCGGTGGCGAAATAGTTCCAGCGGCGCTGGCTGCCAGTCGCGGCCCCAGTAAAGGGCGTCAAGCTCGATCACGCGCAAGCCAGCCTGGCCGGCCAACCGCTCGGCCAGCCAGCTCTTGCCGGAACCCGTCGTTCCAAAAACCGCCACCCGTCGCATCGCCGAACCCTAGCGCCCGCGGCGGCCGGCTCGCAGGGACGCTTTTCGCCACACCTCGCAATGTTGCGGTAGGATTGCCGCCCCTCCCGTCATCGAGGAAAGTCGCCAGAAATGCACATCGGCTTGATCGGCGGCATCGGTCCCGCCGCAACGGATTTCTACTACCGCGGCCTGATCGACCGGCACACCAAAGCCGGCACCACCCTCGACCTCACCATCGCGCATGCCGACGCGCGTCAGATGACGGGCAATCTGGCGATCAACGACACCAAGACCCAGGCCGACATCTTCGCGCGGCTCATTCACCGGATGGCCGCTGCAGGCGCCGAAGCCGCGGCGATAACCTCGATGGGCGGGCACTTCTGCGTCAGGGATCTCGAAGCAATCTCGCCGCTGCCGCTCGTCAACGCCATTCCCGTGGTGAACGAGGCGCTGCGCGCGCATGGCCTCAAGCGGATCGGCATCATCGGTACGCGCAACGTCATGGAAAGCGGCCTCTATGGCGGCATCACCTCGGTCGAGGTGGTTCGTCCCGAAGGCGAGAAGCTGGGACAGGTTCACGACGCCTATGTGGCGATGGCTGTTCCCGGTCACGTGACGGAGGCGCAGCGCAGCCTGTTCTTCGAGATCGGCGCGGAGCTTTGTCGCGACCGCGGCGCCGAGGCGGTCGTGCTGGGCGGCACCGATCTCTTCCTGGCGTTTGCCGGCCAGGATCCGGGCTTCCCCGTCATCGATTGCGCCGACATCCACGTCGAGGCGATCTATGCCAGGTCGGTGGGTGGTTGACGAACGGACGACTGGCCGACCTGCACCTCGAAGATCGCGACCGGCTGCGTCCTGCCCCTCACCACCACGGTGTCGACGGGGCACAGCGCATAGGCCCGGGGGTCGTCCAGACGATCCACGGTGAATTGCGAGACCAGCAAGGGCACACGATAGTCCTTGGTCAGGCTCTCCAGCCTTGCTGCAAGATTGACGGCATCCGAGATCACCGTGCCGTCCATGCGATGCTGCTCGCCGATCGTGCCCATCATCAGGGAGCCGGAATTGAGGCCGATCCCGATGGCGACCGGCTCGGCGCCGGCCGCCCGCCGCGCCGCGTTGAAACGCTCGAGGGTCTCCAGCATCGCGAGGCCTGCGCGCACGCCGTCATCGGCTTTCTCGAACAGCGCCATGATGCCGTCGCCGATATACTTGTCGATGAAGCCGCCATGCCGGGCGATCACCGGCCCCATCTCCGCCAGATAGGCATTGATGAAGGCGAAGTTGTCGTCCGGCGACATCCGCTCGGACAGGGCAGTGAAGTTGCGGATGTCGGCGAACAGGATGGTCATGTCCTGACGTTTGTTGTCGCCCAGCACGACCGACCGGATGTTCGGCCGGCCGATCTTGGCGAGAAAGGCGCGCGGCACGAATCGCTCGATCGACAGATTGGTTTCCTTGAGATCCGTGATGGTTGTCCGCACGGCGTCGCGCATGGACGTGAAGCTGCGCGCCAGCTGCCCGATCTCGTCGCGCCGCCCGACATTGGCGATCTGCTGCTCGAGATCGCCCTCCGCAATGGCGCCGGCTTCGCGCCGCAAGGTGAACAGCGGATCGAGAACCTGCCGCTGCAGCAGCCGTGCGGCGAGCCAATAGATGAGCGGCAGCATCAGGGCCAGCACGACCATGGAGCTCACGAACACGTGGACGACTGCCTGGCGCGCAAGGCCGAGATCGAAGACCACCTTGCGGATCATCACCATCGCCCCAGGCCCATCGCCTTTGCCATCCGGCCCGGCGGCCTTGAAGACACTGTACCGGGTTGCCAGCCGAGTGGGCGCTTCGGATGGCAGGTAGTGGCCGGCATCAAGGACCCTCTCGGCGATGACGGGATCGAGTTGCTCGCCGATATGGATCAGAGACCATGCGCCTGTGCTGCTGACCAGGTAGACATTGACGTCGCGGACATAGGGATTGGAGTCCATGGCGTCGGCGAACAGTTCCTCGAAGAAGTACCGGGCCATCCAGGCGAAATCGCTCTGCTGCAGCGTCTCGCGGACATCGGTCGAGGCTTCGATAATGTAGTCGCGGTCGGCCGGACCGAAGTAGCTGTAAGTCTTGAGCGTGTGGGTCAACGCCGACAGATCGATACCGGCGCTCCACACCCTGCCACTGCCCATCACCCTGTCGAGAAAGTCCGTGAGCCGCCCCTTGGGAAAAACCATGCCGAGATCCGAGGGCAGGTTGGTCTGGAACACCCGGTGGTCGCGGTCGATGAAGTAGAGATGGCCGATGCCGTATCGGGTCGCCAGCGCGTCCATCTCGGCCGACGACAAAGTGCGGGGATCGCGGCCGGCCCGTTCGACGTCCGCTGCAATCTGCGGCAGCACCGTCTCCATATGCCGATGATTGCGCCGGTTCTCGCTCTGGAGCATGCGCTCGAACACGGCGAACCGCTCGCTGAGGCTCGTTTCGATCTTGCGCAGTTCTTCGGCCTGCGCGTCCGCGACCAGCCGGTACATGGCCAGCGACGCCACGATCATCGTCGCGAAGCTCGCGATCACCAGCACCGCGAGCAGGAACAAACCGGCCTTGCGCTTCATCCCGACGCGAGCGCGCCTCCTTTAGCGCTTCTAGCTATTCTGCCAGAGCCTCGTCGTATAGGCGCTCTCGACGTTGGCGTCGATCTGAGCGGCCACCTCGGCGCTTTCGCCGATGCGCGGGGCAATGATCTTGCCGAAGGATATGCGCCCCGGCGCTGGCCACGCCTTGGGATCCCAGAGCTTGGCGCGCACGATCGAACGGGCACAGTGGAAATAGCAGTGCTTGATGTGCACGCGGGTCGCCAGCAGCGCCGGTTTGCCGAGCGAGCTCAGCGATGCCAGCAGATCGGCATCGTCGTAGAGTTCGGCCGTCCCGGAGATGCGCAGCGTCTCGCCGGTCGCCGGAACCAGCGCAATGATGCCGACCTTGCCGGTCGCCAGGATGTTGCTGAGGCCGAAGGCCAGATTGTTGCCGACCCGCTCTGGGATCAGCAGGGTCCGCGAGTCCTCGATGCGGATGAAGCCCGGCTCGTCGCCCTTGGGCGAGACCTCGATCGTACCGTCGGCCGCCGTCGTGCCGACCAGGGCGAACGGGCACCGTTTCAGGAAGTCGATCGACTGCTCGTCCAGCGCATCGAGAATCTTGCTGCGCGTCGCGGGTCGCGGCTCGGCAATGATGCGGCGAAGATCGTCCGTAGAACTCAGGCGCGCCATGAGGCGGGGCTCCCTTTAAGAATCGTTTGCAGCACAATCGACTACAAGGCGCCGGGTTTCAACCTCGTGCCTTATGGGGCCTCTCCAGCGCATCCATGTTGGCGTAGAGGCGGCGCAGCGCCTCCTTGAGCTGCGCCGCTTCCGCGGCCGCGAAACCTTGCAGCGCCACCTTCTCGTAGCGTTCGGCGATGGGCAGGAGGCGCCGGGTCAGGCGGCGGCCCTCTGCCGTGACATGCAGGACGACGACGCGAGCGTCGGCGGAATCGCGGCGGCGGGCCACCAGCCTCTTCTTCTCCATGCTGTCGACCAGCCGCGTCAGCGTCGATACATCGATCGACGTCGTCGCCGAGAGATCGCCCATGCGCCGGCCATCGCTTTCACGCAGAGCGGCAAGAACGCGCCAGATCTGCAAGGTGCCGCCCAGCGGGCGAACCTCCTCGCCGAAAGCAGTCGCAATCCGCGCGCCGGCGCGATTGAGCAAATAGGGCAGATAGGAATCGAGCGGCCCCATCGGCTCAGCTCGCAAAATGCGGCGCGATCTCGAGCATGAAGCGCTCCATCTGCTCCTTCACCAACGCGTGCGGCTTCTGCCCGTAGTTGAAATAAAGGATCACCTCGGCGACGCCGGCCGCCTCGACCTGTTTAAGAGTGTCGACGATGTGCTGCGGGCTGCTGCACAGGATCGACTTGTCGGTCAGCTTCTCCGGCCGCATGTCGCGCAGGATGTTCACGATATCGACGAAGTACTTGTAGGTCGGCGGCACCTTCTCGCCCGACGACGAGGGGAAGGCTGCAATCAGCGCGTCCTGAAAATAGCGCACCAGCGCTTCCTTGCCGTACTGCTCCTCTTCCGGGGTCGCGGCGATGTGCACGAAGTAGGAGCACATGGCTCGCCGCATCGGCCGCTTGAAGCCTGTCTCGCAGGTCTCGCGATAGACCCGTACAGCGTCGGCCAGCGAACCGTAGACCATGGCCGCCGCGAAGGGCGCATAGATCACGTTCCAGTCGTTCTTTGCCGCCAGTTCCATCGAAGGCCGCGAGAAGCAGGCGACGTAGGGCCGAAGCGGATTTTGCGCCGGCTTCGGCCGGACCTCGACATCCTTGAATTCGTAGAACTTGCCCTTGTGCGACCACTTGCCGGTTTCGGTCCAGGCCCGCCACACGATCTCGAGCCCCTCGGCGAACAGCTCGGCGGATTCTTCAAACGGCGCCTGGAACGGCTCGTACTCCTTGCGGTCGTAGCCGCGGCCGGCGGCGAAATCGACGCGCCCGCCGGAAAGAAGATCGAGCGTCGCCCATTCCTCGGCGACGTGCAGCGGATGGTGGACCGGCAGGAGCGTAACGGCCGGCGCCAGGCGCAGTTTCGTGGTGGCGCCGGCGAGCTGCGCCAGCATGGCCAGCGGCGAGGCGTTGACGCCCAGCAGGTTGAAGTGATGTTCGCCGATCCAGGCCGAGTTCAGCCCGACCTTCTCCGCCCACAGCGCCTCGGCATAGATGTCCTTGAGGAAGTCCTCGGCCGAGCGCGTATTTCCCGGATAGCGGTTGTCACTCAGCGTGAAGTAGCCGAATTGCATGATCGCCTCCCTTTTCGGCGATCATCCACTCCTCTCATGTTACTTGCAAATGCAAATAACTTGTTCTCATTTAAGTGATCAGGACCCGGCGACCGGCGACGCGACCTCCGAGAGCGACACGACCCAGTCGCGGAAAGCCTTGATCTTGCGACGCCGGATCGCCTCGGGCGGGTAGACGAGATAGTAGGCAAAGTCGGAAGACCGCTTGAACTCGAACGGCACGACGAGGCGGCCGGCCTTGAGATCGGGCTCGACCAGCGGGTTTCGGCCGAGCGCGACGCCCAGACCGTCCATGGCAGCCTGATAGGTCGCGAGCGCAAAGTCGAAGGAAAGACCGCGCGAGGCGTCGACGCCCTTCACACCGGCCGCAGTCAACCAGACCTGCCAGTCGTCGGGGAAGTTGATGCTGTGCAGGAGCGTGAAGCGCTTGAGGTCGGCAGGCTTCTTGAGCCCGTTCGGCCCCTTGACCAGCGACGGCGCACAGACCGGCATCACGTCTTCGTCGACCAGCCGTTCCGCCACCAGATTCGGCCACTGCCCGCGGCCGTAGCGGATGCCGATATCGACATCCTCGCGAGAAAACTCGACCAGCGACGTTCCGGTGGAGATCCGGACGTCGATCTCCGGATTGGCGCGCTGGAAGCCGCCCAGCCTCGGGACCAGCCACTTCATGGCGAAGGAGGAGGTAGTCGTTACCGTGAGGTGACCGCCGCGATCCTTCTGCAGAAGCTTCTCGGTGGCCTCGTTGAGCTGGTCGAACGCCGACCGCACGGCCGGCAGATAGGCTTGGCCCGCTTCCGACAGCAGAAGCGAGCGATTGCGCCGCACGAATAATTTTAATCCGAGGCGCTGCTCAAGGCCCCTGACCTGGTGGCTAATAGCCGCCTGGGTCACGCTCAATTCGTGAGCGGCATCTGTGAAACTCATGTGACGGGCAGCGGCTTCGAAAGCACGCAAGCCGTTGAGCGGCGGAAGGCTTCGCTTCATGGGGTTCCTATCGCATGAGGTATTTTAATCAAAACAGGACAAAGGGTCATTTGTAAAGGGGGGCCACGAAGCGCACATCACGCCCAGCACACGACAACATTTTTGGGAGAAGTCCCATGGCCAACATCTCGCTTCACTACAGTTCGAACGCCCCGCTTGCCGGCACCTTCGCGGCCTTTGGCATGATCCTCGCCACCTGGCGCCAGCGCACCAAGGAGCGCCGCGAACTCGCGCAGATCGACCCGCGCATCGCGCGTGATCTGGGGATCAGCCCGACGGAAATCCAGTTCGAGGTGAACAAGCCTTTCTGGCGCGGCTGATATCGAAATCCGGAGCGGGCCCGTCTTTACCCTGCGCGGGCCCTTCCCTCTCCGGACACTGGCCGGCGGTCGATCTTCTGCCTCCCTGTCGACCGCCGGCTTTTTCTTTACCGCCGCTTTCTCTTTGACCGCGCCCCGGCCTCTGCTAGAGCCCGCGCGTGGCGCTTTCCGAACAACAAATACAGACCCTGGGCCGCGAGGCCCTGCAACGAGCCGCGGCGGGCGACTTTGCCGGCGCCGAAGCAGGCTTTGCCCGCATCGTCGACGAACGGCCCAATGGCGGCCAGGCCCTCCATCTCCTGGGGCAGATCCGGCTGAAGCTCGGCCGCTTCGCCGATGCGCGCGAGCCGTTGGAACGCGCCGCCAAGTTCCTGCCGCGCGAAGCGACGGCGCAGACCAATCTCGCCGGCTGCCTGATGCAGCTTGGCCAGTACGAGCCGGCGCTGGAGGCATTGGCGCGGGCCGCGCGGCTGAAGCCGAACGATCCGGCGATCGCTCACAATACCGGCCGCGCACTCGAAGCGCTGGGCCGTGCCGAGGAGGCCGAGCGCGCCTACGATCTCGCGCTTTCCCTCGACAACCGCCTGCTGCCGAGCCTCAGCGCCCGCGCGGCCCTGCTGGCGGCGCGCGGCGAATGGGCCGGCGCCCTGGCCGATCTCGATACTGCGCTGGTCAGCCGGCCGAGCGATCCGCAGTTGCGGCTGCGGCGCGGCGAACTGCTGTTGCGCCAGGGCGACTGGTGGCGCGGCCTTGCCGATCACGAAGCCCGGCTGGAAATTCCTGGCGAACGCTACACCCCCGAATTGCCCAGCTGGCAGGGCGAACCGCTCGATGGCCGCCTGCTGATCTATCCCGAACAGGCCGATATCGAGAGCGAGGGGGCGCTGCGCGACGTGCTGATGCTCGCGCGCGTCGAGGGCGTCGTTCAATGTGCGCCCGCCCTCACCGGATTTGTCGCCGCGCCGACGATCTCGCGCGGCGAGCCGCTGGACAGCTTTGCCGCCGCAGCGCCGTTGCGCAGCCTGCCGCATCTGCTGGGCTGGTCGCTCGACACGTTACCGCCGCCCGTCGCGTTGAAGAGGCAGGCCGAGCCGTCGTCGCGCATCGGCTGGTTCAGCCACCACGAGCCACCGGCCGGCCTTCACGTGGAGCGTGATGCGGCGCGCGTGGCGAGCTGCCGCCTCGTGGTCGGAGACGACACCTGGCCCACGCATCTTGCGGCGTCGCTCGGAATCAGGACGCTGTTTCTTGTGCCGCGTATCGCAGACTGGCTCTGGGGACCGAGGCCCGGAACAACATCCTGGTATGCGTCTGCCGAACTGCTGCATGACGAGGACAGCGAGGGACTGGCGGCGCGGCTCGCCGGGTGCTGATATCCGCCTCCTGCGGCGGAAACTCAACCCAAAGGCCAACCCCATGGGCAAGACCCTGTTCGACAAGATCTGGGACAGCCACGTCATCACCGACCTCGGCAACGGCTTCGTGCTGTTGCACATCGACCGGCTATTGCTTCACGACATGTCCGGCGGCAAGGCGCTGAAGGAAGCGATCGACAAGGGCTATCCGCCGGCACAGCCGCGCCTGACCTACGGCACGCCGGACCACACCATGTCGACGAAGCCGGGCCGGACCGAGAAGACGCACCCGCCGGGCGAACCGCTGATCCTCTCGATGCGCGAGACCACCCGCGCCTACGGCATCAAGCTGTTCGATCTCGGCCAGGACGGACAGGGCATCGTACATGTCATGGGGCCCGAGCAAGGGCTGACCCTGCCCGGCACCACGCTCGTCTGCGGCGACAGCCACACTTCCACGCATGGCGGCATGGGCTCGCTCGCCTTCGGTATCGGTTCTTCCGAACTGGTGCACGTGATCGCCACGCAAACGATGGTGCAGCGGAAGCCCAAGCGCATGCGCGCCAGCTTCGAGGGCAAGCTGATGCCGGGCGTCACCGCCAAGGACATGATCCTTCACCTGATCGGCGAACTCGGCACCGCCGCCGGCACGGGCTACTCGGTCGAGTATGCCGGCTCGGCCGTACGCGCCCTGCCGGTCGAGGCGCGCCTCACGCTCTGCAACCTCACCATCGAGATGGGCGCACGCACCGGCATGGTGGCGCCCGACGACACGACCTACGAGTACCTGAACGGCCGCGACTATGCGCCGAAGGGCGCGATGTGGGATCGCGCGGTGGCGCACTGGCGCACGCTGCCCTCCGATCCCGATGCGAAGTTCGATCGCGAGCACACGATCGACATGAAGAATGTCGCGCCGCAGATCACCTGGGGCACCAGCCCCGAGCACGTCATCGCCGTCGACCGCGCCATTCCCGATCCCCGCACCGGCCCGGAGGAAAAGCGCGGCGCCTGGGAAGCGGCGCTCAAGTATCAGGGCCTCGAACCCGGCAAGCCGATCGAGGGAACCAAGGTCGACTGGGTGTTCATCGGCTCGTGCACCAACTCCCGCATCTCCGACCTGCGCGCTGCGGCCTCCATCGTGAAAGGACGACACAAGGCGGATCACGTTACGGCCTGGGTCGTGCCAGGCTCCGTCCGCATCAAGCAGGAGGCCGAGGCCGAAGGGCTGGACCGCGTGTTCCTCGACGCCGGCTTCGAATGGCGCGAGCCCGGTTGCTCGATGTGCCTTGCCTCCAACGGCGAACGCGTGCCGCCCGGGAAGCGCAGCGTCTCGACGTCCAACCGCAACTTCGTCGGCCGCCAGGGCCCCGGCGCGCGCACCCATCTCGCGAGCCCGGCCATGGCGGCGGCTGCCGCCATCAAGGGCGCCATCGCCGACGTCAGGAAGATCTGATCATGGACAAATTCACCACGGTGACCGGCGTCGCGACGCCGTTGATGCGCCAGAACGTCGATACCGACCTGATCATCCGCATCGAACGGCTGGTAGACAACGTGACCCGCGACGGGCTGGGGCCGTATTGCTTCGAGCAGCTTCGCTTCAAGCCGGACGGCAGCGAAGACCCGGACTGTATCTTCAACCAGCAACCTTATCGCGACGCGCCGATCATCCTGAGCCGCGAGAATTTCGGCTGCGGATCGAGCCGCGAGGGTGCGGTATGGGCGCTGAAGGGTATGGGCATCCGCGCGGTGATCGCGCCCTACTTCGGCGACATCTTCAACAACAACTGCTTCCAGAACGGCCTGCTGCCCGTGGCGCTGCCGATCCATGAGATCGAGCAGCTCGCCGACGAGATGAAGGCCTCGCCCGGCAATGCCCGCGTGACGATCGATCTCGAGAACTGCCAGGTCGTCTCGCCCACCGGGCGCGTCATTCCCTTCCAGATCGACGCGCGGCGCCAGCATGCGATGCTGAACGGTCTGGACGACATCGCCCAGACCATGGCGCGCAAGGACGAGATCGCTGCGTGGCAGGCGCAGGACAAGACGGTACGGCCCTGGGTTTGGCTCTAGTCGCTTGACGCCTCTCCACGTCGCTGCGGCCCTCCTCATCGTGGCGATGTGGGGGCTGAACTTCACGGTCATCCGCTTCGGCCTCGACGAGTTCACACCCTTTACGTTCGCGACCTGGCGCTTCGTGCTGGGCGCGCTGCCGATCCTGTTCGTCCCGAAGCCCGCGATCTCCTGGGGCACCCTGGCCGGGATCGGCGGCTTCATGTTCACCGGCCAGTTCGTCTTCCTGTTCTTCGCCATGGAAGCAGGTCTGCCGCCCGGCCTCGCCTCCGTGCTGGTGCAGATGCAGGGACCGCTCACGGTCGTGCTGGCTGCCCTCTTCCTGCGCGAGCACGCGACGCGCGGCCAGTGGCTGGGGCTTGCCATCGCGGTCGCGGGCATCGCGCTGATCGCCCGGACGGTCGAGGGTTCGGCCAGTCTCTTCGCCATCGGGCTTGCGCTGCTGTCGGCGCTCACCTGGGCAACCGGCAATCTTTTCTTTCGCTCGGCCCGCGGCGTGTCGATGTTCGCGGTGACGGTCTGGGCAAGCGTCCTGCCGCCCCTGCCACTCGGTATTGCCGCCCTGGTGATCGACGGGCCGACGGCGCTGCTCTCGCCGCTGCTGGCGCCGACCTGGCGCGGCTGGTTCGTGCTTTTCTATACGGTCGTGCCGGCGATGTGGCTGGGTTACCTGATCTGGGGCACGCTGCTGCGCACTTATCCCGCCGCGAAGATCGGCCCCGTATCGCTCCTCGTGCCCTGTGCCGCGCTGACCTTCGCCGCCCTGCTGGTCGGCGAGCCGGTGGGAGGCGTGCGTCTGCTGGGCATTATCGTCGTGTTGGGCGGCGTGGCGACGGGGGTTTATGCTTCGGCGCGGCGGATGCGCTGAAGACCACCGGCGGCACCGCGCGGCTGACCACCTCGCGCAAGGCAAAGCTCGATTCGATGCGGGCAACGCGCGGCAGCCGCGACAGCTCGGTGCGATGGATATGTTCGAAATCCTCGATGTCGCGCGCCAGCACGGTAACGATGTAGTCGTCGCTGCCCGACATCAGGAAACAGCGCACGACCGACGGGCAATCGATGACGCCCGCCTCGAATGCCTTGAGGGCGTCGTCGCTCTGGCTTTCCAGCGTGATCCTGACAATCACCGTGACCGCAAGACCAAACCGACCAAGGTCGAGCACCGCCTGATAGCCCCGAATGATCCCATCCTCTTCCAGCGCCCGCTGTCGACGGGCGATCGCCGTGCTCGACAGACCGATGCGGGCGGAAAGATCGACTTGGCTTACGCGCGCGTTGGCCGTCAGTTCCGACAGGATGAGGCCGTCGACCCGGTCCATGTCGACTCGTTTTGAATTCTGCGCCATTTGCCTCCTGGCCGCGGATATCTGGTGTAATCCTATCATTTCACCGCCAGATTGCAGAAACTCAAACCAGAGCCCTTGATAAATTGGCACACTGACACAGAAGGACCCATTCGATGCGCGTCGGAGTGCCGAAGGAGATCAAAACGCATGAATATCGCGTCGGGCTGACGCCCGGCGCGGTCAGAGAATATGTCCATGCGGGCCACGAGGTGGTCGTGGAGACGACGGCCGGTTCCGGCATCGGCGCCGACGACGAAGTCTACCGCAGGGCCGGCGCCACGATCGCCGGCACGGCCGCTGAGGTCTTCGCCGCCGCCGACATGATCGTGAAGGTGAAGGAACCGCAACCCAACGAATGGGTCCGCCTGCGGCCGGGCCAGATCCTGTTCACCTACCTGCATTTGGCCGCGGACCCTGAACAGGCACGCGGCCTTCTTGCGTCGGGCTGCACGGCTATCGCCTATGAAACCGTGACCGACGCCCATGGCGGCCTGCCACTGCTGGCGCCGATGAGCGAGGTCGCCGGCCGACTCTCCATCGAAGCCGCCGGCAATGCGCTGCAACGTCACCGAGGCGGACGCGGGCTCTTGCTGGGCGGCGTGCCCGGCGTGGCGCCAGCCAAGGTCGTGGTACTGGGCGGCGGCGTGGTCGGCACCCATGCCGCCCGCATGGCCGCGGGCCTCGGCGCCGATGTTTCCGTCCTCGACCGCTCGCTGCCGCGCCTGCGCGAGCTGGACGAGCTGTTCGAGGGCCGCGTGCGCACCCGCTATTCGACTCTCGAAGCCGTCGAGGCCGAAGTGTTCTCGGCCGATGTCGTGATCGGCGCCGTGCTGATCGCCGGCGCCAGCGCGCCTAAGCTGGTGACGCGGGCGATGCTGAAGTCGATGAAGCGCGGCGCGGTGATCGTCGACGTGGCCATCGACCAGGGCGGCTGCTTCGAGACCTCGCATCCGACGACCCACGCCGCTCCGACGTTCGAGGTCGATGGCGTGATCCACTACTGCGTCGCCAACATGCCCGGCGCCGTACCTCTGACGTCGAGCGAGGCGCTGAACAACGCCACGCTGCCCTTCGGCCTCGCCCTGGCACGCAAGGGCCTCGCTGCGGTCGCCGAGAATCCGCATCTCCGCGCCGGCCTCAACATCCATCGCGGCCGCTTCACGCACAGGGCGGCGGCCGAGAGTCTCGGCCTGCCCTTCTCGCCGGCGGACGAAGCAATCGCGGCGTAGTCCTCTTCCTCCCCCGCGCTTCGCGAGAGGGAGGAGGCTCTATATCAGGGCAGCAATCCCTGTCGTCCTGAGCGTAAGCGAAGGACCTCATCGCCGCTTGCCACCGGCATGAGATCCTTCGCTGCGCTCAGAATGACAGAAAAGGCCCTCCGCTAAGCCTTCTGCAGGCCGCACCACTCGGCGATGAACAGGGCCGTCGCCTGGGTGATCTTGCGCACCGATTCCAGATTCACGCGTTCGTCGAAGCCGTGGATGTCGTCGGACTGCGGGCCGTAGACCAGGGCGGGGATGCCGGCATAGAGGCCGAAGAAGCGGTTGTCGGCCGTGCCGGTCGAGGTCTTGTCCTCCAGTGCCGCGCCGAACACCGTCTTGTGCGCCTCTGCCAGCACGTCGCGCACCTGCTCGTGGCCCTTCAGCACGAAAGGCTCGGCCTGGAAGCCCTCCCAGGTCACGCTCGGCGGGTTGTTGCCGAGGAACGGATCGTTGGCCGCGGCATGGCGGATCAGGTCCTCGATCTCCTGCCGGCACTCCTTGAGGTTCTGGGACGGCAGCACGCCCACGCGCATGTCGAAGGTGCACCAGGCCGGCACCGAGCTCGCCCAGTCGCCACCCGCGATCTTGCCGACGTTGAAGTTGACCGGGTGATGGTGGTCGCAGAAGTGCTTGTCATGCGCCTTCCTGGCGTTCCACTTCTTCTCCAGCTCGCGCAGCTGCTGGATCAGGCGGAACGCCGATTCGATGGCGTTGGAACCGGCATCGGCCTTGTAGACGTGCACCGGATGGCCGGTGACCTTGACCTGGAACCACATCACGCCAACCTGCGCGATGGTGAGCACGCCCGACGAGGGTTCGGGGATCAACGCGGCGTCGGCGCGGTAGCCGCGCTGCAGGCAGGCCAGTGCGCCGTTGCCGGTGCATTCCTCCTCGACCACCGACTGCTGGTAGACGTCGGCCGCCGGCTGCCAGCCCAGCGCCTTCAGCGCGCGCAAAGCAAAGACATTGAGGATCAGGCCCGCCTTCATGTCGCCCGAGCCGCGGCCGTAGAGCCAGCCGTCCTTGACCGCGGGCTCGAAGGGATTGCGGCTCCACATCTCGTGCGGCCCCTCGGGCACCACGTCGATATGGCCGTTGAGGATCAGCGAGCGGCCCTTGGGCGAAGACGGCCGCCAGGCGCCGACCACGTTCCACGCATCGTCGTAATCCTGGCTGTGCGGCGAGTAGCCCGGCAGGTGCTTGAGATCATCGATCTTGATCTGCCAGCGGTCTATGCCGAGCCCGTCTTCCTTAAACAGGCGCGCCATCATGTCCTGCGCCGGCGCCTCGCGAAACCGCGTCGACGGGATCTTCACCAGATCGGCCAGCACTTTGGTCTGATCGTCGAACCGACGATCGACCTCGTTCATGATCTTCGTCTTCACGGCAGCATCGAGCATCACTCAACTCCAGAAACGAGCCCTCAGTTCCAAGCCAGCTTGCGCGCACGCCGTTGCGAGCGCGACAGCATGGCCGCCGGGACGAGAGCGACGAGGGCCACGACACCTACAATGATGAAGGTATCGGAGAATGCCAACATCTGTGCTTTGCCGTGCACGATGGCGCCGAGATATTCCAGCGCACCGGCCTTCTGCTGCTGGAAGGGCAGGCCGCTCTTCTGCATCAACTTCTCAAGCTGGGTAAGGAGATGCTCGGTGGTGCGGTTGCCCCAATCCTGCGTGCCGGTCAGCGCATCGGCGTGGAAGCGGGTGCGGATCTCGAAGAAGGCCACCATCAGGTTGATGCCGAAGGCGCCGCCGAGCTGGCGCATGAAGTTGGCGACGCCGGCGCCCTGGCGCACCTTGTCGGCCGGCAGCGCCTTCAGCGAGGAGGCGTTGAGGCTGGGGTTGATGAAGCCCAGCCCCAGGCGCGAGACCATCACCATGGCGACCAGCGTCCAGAAGGTGGTGTCGATGTCGGCCGCCGCCATCCAGACGAAGCCCAGGGAGAAGAGCAGCAGCCCACCGATGATCATGGTCGAGGCGGGCATGGCGTCCGACAGGCGGCCGGCCAGCGGAAAGATGAAGGCCAGCATGATGCCGGCCGGCATCATCATCAGGCCCGCCAGCAGGGGCGTGAAGCCGATGATGGTCTGGACGAACACCGGCACGATGTAGGTCGAGCCCATCATGCCGGCGCCGAAGATGAAGGCGATCAGCGCCGCCGCCGAGAACTCGACGTTGCCAAAGATTCGCACGTCGAGCAGCGCGCGCGGCGTGTAGAGCTCCCAGGCGACGAAGGCCACCGTCGCCACGGCGCCGCCGACCAGACGCAGGACGATCGTGTCGGAAGCCCAGCCCTCGCGCTGGCCGTCGGCAATGCCGGTCATCAGCCCGAACAGCGCCAGGCACAGCAGAACGAAGCCCAGCCAGTCGAACGGCGGGATGACTCGCGGGATCGGCCGGGTCGGCATGAAGACCAGCCCCATGACGGCGGCGATCACGCAGAAGGGCAGCGAAATGAAGAAGACGTAGCGCCAGGAAAAGTATTCGATCATCAGGCCGCCCAGGGTCGGGCCGATGGCCGGTGCGAAGACGACGCCGAGGCCGAACACGCCCATCGCCATGCCACGGCGGTCCGCGGGAAAGACCGTGAAGATCGTGGCCATGACCAGAGGCTGCGCCACCCCGGCGCTGAAGCCTTGGAGAACACGGGCGAAGATCAGCGCATCTTCGGTCGGCGCGCTGCCGCCCATCACGGCGCCCAGCGAAAAAAAGAAGAGCGCACCGACAAAAGTGCGGCGTTCGCCCAGCACGCCGGTCAGCCAGGCGTTGATCAGCATGCCGGCGGTCATCGTCGCCATGTAGGCCGACGACATCCACTGCGCCTTGTCCTGACCGATGCCGAAGGCGCCCATGACGTCGGGCACCGCCACGTTGACCGTGGTCATCGCCAGCACCATCGAGACGACGCCGACCATGCCGGTGACGGTGACCAGCCAGCGATAGGCCGGCCCGTAACGTTCCGAGAGCGCCGCCGCCGTCTGGAGGGTGCTATCGGATGTCAATTTCGACTTCGACCATCATGCCGGGCGTCAGTGGCTTCGGCATCTTGACCATGTCGACCTTGACCGGGACACGCTGGGTGATCTTGGTGAAATTACCCGAGGGATTGGGCGTCGGCAGCAGGGCGAAGCGGGCCGTCGTGGCGCTGCCGATGCGCGCGACCTTGCCCTCGAAAGTGTCGCTGGGATAGGCGTCGACCGAGACGCGTACATACTGGCCGAGCTTCAATTTGCCGACCTGCGTCTCCTTGATGTTGGCCTCGACCCAGACCTCGTCGGGATTGTGCAGCAGCAGAATGCGCTGGCCCGAGGCGACGTATTCGCCCGGCAGCACGAAGGTGCGGTCGATCACGGCCGGCACCGGGCTCTTGATGGTGCGGTCCTCGACATCGACGAGCTGCTGGGAAAGCTGCGCTTCGAGGTTGGCCTCCTGATGGGCAAGCGCGGCGATCTGGGCGTCGATGACGCCGAGCTTGTAGCTCTCGCTCTTGGCTTCCTCGAGGCTGCCCGTCGCCTGCTCGTGCTCGGCCTGGAGCTGCTGGATCTGGCTTTCGAGCTTCGACACCGCCGCCTGCGACACTTGAAGCTGGCGCTCGTTGATGACGCGGCTGCTGAACAGGGTGGTGCTGCGCTCCAGCTCCAGGCGGGCCAGGTCGAGATCCGACCGCAGCGCCGCCAGAGCCTTCTCGCGCACCACCACAGCCGACGTGCGCGTGCGGGTGAGGGCATCCATCTGGCTCTCGCTCAGGCGCCATTCGGCCCGCAGCTTCGCGCGTTCGGCCTGAACCTCCTGAACCTGCGACTGCAGCGCGCCGACCCGAAGCTTGGCGACCCTGTCGTCGATTTTGACCAGGACCTGACCGGCTTCGACCATCATGCCCTCGCGCACCGCAAGATCGGTCACCCAGCCGTCGGCGCGGCTCGATATCGTCACCACGTCGGCCGTGACGCGCGCGTCGTACTCGTAGACGTGGGTCAGCCGCAGATGCAGTTCGCGGCCGCCATAGACGAGAGCAATACCGAGCAGCGCGGCAATGCCCAGCGAGCGGGGCCGCAGCAGGGCGCGCACGATGCCTGCGCGTCTCCCTGCACTGACGCGTGGCAGGATGCCGACCGGGGGCACGGCACGGGGAACTTGCGAAGCGGGCTGAGGCGTCGACTTGGCGTCGGGCGGCGATACCGATTGATCCACGACGCTACTCCGCCGTCCCCAATCGAGATGCGCTGTCAGCCTTTGTCATGAAAAAAGAATAAGGCTGAAACATTCGGCGGGCTATCGTTCTTCAACCTGAAAGCCGCCTTGCAGCACCGCGCCGATTGCATGCCAAGCCGCGCATCCATGCCGCCGTTTCGCTCTCTGGCCCCGGCCGCTTGCCAAATCGGCCGGCCCGACTGACCTTTCTTCCGAGGCCACCGATACGCCGCTCGCACAGCAAAAATTCAACCCGGGGATGCCACCATGCCTGATGCCTCCCAGAGTCCTGCCCGCTCTGCCCGGCAGCTCGACGTCGCCATCGTCGGCGGCGGACTGGCCGGTCTCTATACCATCCATCGCCTGCGCGGCCTCGGCCTGAAGGTCCGGGCCTACGAGGCGGGCTCAGGGATCGGCGGAACCTGGTTCTGGAATCGCTATCCCGGCGCGCGCTGCGACGTCGAAAGCCTCGAATACTCCTATGGCTTCTCCAACGAGCTGCAGCAGGAGTGGAAATGGCCGGAGCGCTACGGCACCCAGCCCGAGATCCTGAAGTACATCAACCATGTCGCCGACCGCTTCGACCTGCGCCGCGACGTGCAGCTCAACACGCGCATCAAGACGGCGACCTTCGACGGCAAGGCAAATGAATGGACCCTGCGTACCGAAAACGGTGAGGAGATCCGCGCACGTTATTGCGTGATGGCCGCGGGCAATCTCTCGACGCCGCGGGTGCCGGACTTCAAGGGGATCCAGAGCTTCAAGGGCAAGTGGTACCACTCGGGCCTGTGGCCTCACGAAGGCGTCGACTTCACCGGCTTGCGCGTCGGCGTGATCGGCACGGGTTCATCGGGGGTGCAGATGATCCCGATCATCGCCAGCCAGGCCAAGCATCTGCACGTCTTCCAGCGCACCGCCAACTTCAGCCTGCCGGCGCGCAACGGGCCGATGGAGCCGGAGCGCGAACGCCGGCACAAGGCCGAGTATCCGGCCCGCCGCGCGGCGGCCGCGGAAACACCCTTCGCCATCGCCGGCCATCCCAAGCCCACCAAGTCGGCGCTCGACGTGCCGGCCGACGAACGCAACAGGGCCTACGAGTCCAAGTGGCAGGAGGGTGGCAGCATCAGCTACCTCTATGCCTATACAGATCTGCTGGTGAACAAGGAGTCGAACGACACGGCGTCGGAGTTCGTGCGCAACAAGATCCGCGGCACGGTGAAGGACCCGAAGACCGCGGAGCTGCTGGCGCCCAAAGATCATCCGATCGGCACCAAGCGGCTCTGCCTCGATACCAACTATTACGAGACCTACAATCGCGACAACGTCACCCTGGTCGACGTGCGCAGCGCGCCGATCCAGGAGATCACCGAAACGGGTGTGCGTACGACGGCCGGCGACTACGAACTCGACGCCATCGTCTTCGCCACGGGCTTCGACGCCATGACCGGCGCCCTGCGCGAGATCGACATCCGCACGACCGACGGCGCAGTACTGGCCAATCATTGGGCCGGCGGACCGCTCACCTATCTCGGCCTGATGGTCTCGGGCTTTCCCAACATGTTCGTGATCACGGGCCCCGGCAGCCCCGGCGTGAAGACGCAGATGATCGCGTCCATCGAACAGCATGTCGACTGGATCGCCGATGCCATCGACCATCTGCACAAGCATCAGCTCGACCGCATCGCGCCCAATGCCGATGCCGAGAGCGAATGGGTGAGCCACGTCAATGCCGTGGCTGACTCGACGCTCTATCCGCTGGCCAACTCCTGGTACGTGGGCGCCAACATTCCCGGCAAGCCGCGCGTGTTCATGCCCTATGTCGGCGGCTTCGACCGCTACAAGAAGTGTTGCGACGAAGTCGCAGCCGGCGGCTATCCAGGCTTCACCCTGTCGCGGCACGAGTCCGTCCTCGCGTGACGCCCGCGATCTTCGTCCATCATCGCATCGACGCAGCGCCTCGCACATGGCAGGCGCTGACCGACCGGCTGGCGGCCGACGGCGCGCGGCGCCTCGCCGACGCGGGCGGTACGCTCTACGGCGTCTGGCGCAGCCAGATCGGCCGGCCGCGCGACGAACTGCAGGCGATCAGCGTTTGGCCGAAGGCGGTCACAGCCGCCACCGCCGAACAGGCGCTGCTCGATCAGGAACCTGACCTCCGCGCCGCCCACAGCGAAGCGATGATGGCCACCCTCCGTCCCACCGACGAAACACCACCGACGCGGCAGGGCAACTACGCCTTCCGCTGGTTCGCGACGCCCGAGCCGCATTGGCCGGAGTTTCTCGACCTCTGCGCGGCCGCGTGGCCCGGCTTCGAGAGCGCCTACGACTCGCAGGTCATCGGACTCTGGCAGGCCACCGGCGACCGCACGGGCAAGGCGGCCGACGAAGCCAGCGGCGCCGGCCGGTTCGGCGGTGTGCGCAGCCTGCTCCTGACCCGCCGGCCCAACCTCGCCATGTGGGAGCGTTCCAAGCTGCCCGAAGGCGCAGCGGAGACGCAGGTTCGCGACAAGCTCAGCCGCCGCTACGACCTCTGCGCCTGGACCGTGGTTTCGACCGCGACCCTTCTGACAGCCGTCGACCGGCAGGACACCGCCCGCTGGACTTGAGCCGGCGCGACGCCTATCTCACCGCCGCCATGCCGACACTGCGCTCCCTGGACGCTCTGGAACGCGAGGGGCTTCTGTCGCCCGATCCGCGGCTGGAGGCGGCCGCGCAATCCATGGCGATTGCCGTGACCCCCGAGATGGCGGCCCTGATCGACCGCGCTGACCTCGTGCATGATCCTATCGCGCGCCAGTTCGTGCCGAGCGTGGCCGAAACCGAGGTGGCGCCCGAAGAGCTTGCCGATCCAATCGGCGACGAATACCGCTCGCCCGTGAAAGGCATCGTTCACCGCTATCCCGACCGCGTGCTCTTGAAGCCGCTGCATGTCTGCCCGGTCTACTGCCGCTTCTGCTTTCGCCGCGAAAAGGTGGGGCCAGGCGGCGAGGCGCTGTCGGCCGACGAGCTGGACGCCGCTCTTGCCTATATCCGGGCACGGCCGGAGATCTGGGAAGTGATCCTGACCGGCGGCGATCCGCTGATGCTGGCGCCGCGCCGTCTCGGCCGCCTGCTCGCCGCCCTCGACGCCATCCCGCATGTCGCGGTGATCCGTATCCATAGCCGCGTGCCGGTGGCCGATCCCAGGCGGATTACCGAGGAACTGGTTGCCGCCCTCCGGCCGCGCCGTACCGGCGTCTGGCTGGGTGTGCACTGCAACCATGCCCGCGAACTCACGACCGAGGCGCGCACCGCCCTCGCGCGGCTCGCGAATGCAGGCCTGCCCCTGATGGCCCAGACGGTGCTGCTGAAAGGCGTGAACGACGATGTCGAAACCTTAGAGCAGCTCATGCGCGCGCTCATCGCCGCACGCGTGAAACCCTACTACCTCCATCATCCCGATCTGGTGCGCGGCACCGGCCATTTCCGCGTGTCGATCGCCGAGGGCCAGGCGCTGATGAAAGCCCTGCGTGGCCGGCTTTCCGGCCTGGCGCAGCCGACTTATGTGCTCGACGTACCGGGCGGCCACGGCAAGGTCCCGGTGGGACCATCCTATCTCGGCGACGACCCGGACGCGCTCACCGTCCAGGATGCGTTCGGCGGCAGCCATTCCTATCCGCCGCGCTGACGCCTCCGAACACGGCGTCGAGCCCTAGTTTTTCTCGGAGCCCTCCTATCGGCGACCGCCCGCCGCGAGGGCGGGCCGGCTCGACCGGGCCTGGGGGGCGGCCAGCTCCTCGACCAGCCATTCCTCGAACGCCTTGGTCTTCGGACGATTGACCGATGCCGGCGGGCAGACGAACCACCATGCCTTGCCGCTGTCGACGATCTGGTCGAACGGCTGGAACAGCCGGCCCTCCGCCAGCTCTTCGCGAAAGAGCTGTGGCGGACCGACCGCCACGCCCGCCCCTTCCATCGCCGCTTCGACGGCGATCATCGTCGAGTCGAACGTGAGAACGCGCTTGGGTTTGAAGTCGCCCATGCCGACCGCGCGCAGCCAGATCGGCCACTCGGGATCGTAGGTCATGTCGATGAACGGCACGCGCTTGAGATCGTCGAGCGACTTCAGCTTGTCGCGATAACGCTTGCCGCAAAGCGGCGTCAGCACATCGCTGAAAAGCCGCGTGGCATGGATATCGGCCTCCGGCTGTACCGTGAAGCGGATGGCGCAGTCGACATCCTCGCGCGCGAAATCGACGCGCTTCTGGCTCGTCGTCATGCGCACTTCGATCTCGGGGTGCTTGGCCTGAAAGCGATGCAACCGCGGCACCAGCCAGCCGAGCGCAAACGTGGTGACCAGGCTGACATTCAGTGTGCCTGAATTGGCCTTGCGCCCGACCCGCTCCAACGCATTGGTCATGCGGTCGAAAGCGTCGCGCAGATCCGGCAGCAACGCCTCGCCTTCGCTGGTGATTTCCAACCCACGCGGGCGGCGCACGAACAGCGCCACGCCGAGCCTTTCCTCGAGCGCCTTTACCTGATGGCTGACGGCAGCCTGGGTAACGTGAAGCTCTTCGGCGGCATGAGTGAAGCTTGCGTGGCGGGCGGCGGCCTCGAAGGCCCGGAGCGCGTTCAGAGGCAATTGAGAACGGCTCATTTAGGGCACCCGTTCATAGAAATTCTATCCCTCCCCCGAGGTTTGATCCTTTGAAATAAAGCTCAGCATACCGCAAATACAGCCTGTAAACGAGGCGTAACCGCCACTCCCGGCATTGGTCGCCTCAAACGGAGCTAAGTCATGTCGACCCTGTCCAGCGTACGGGCATTTGCTCGTGCGGAAGCCCCCTCCTTCTCTGTCGGCCGCGCCGTGTCGCTGCTGGCGGGTGTGGTTGCGGCCGGGATCGAGAAAGCCATGACTCGAACCGAGCTCGCCCGGTCGCGACGCCAACTCTCCCAGTTGGATGAGAGGCTGTTGCGGGATATCGGCATCGACCGAGCCACCGCACGCTTCGAAGCCAACAAGGGTTACTGGAGCTAAGCGCGCCTTCTAGGCGCTCCTGGAAAACACGCCATTGATCGTCGGAGGGATAACCGCTTTCCTCCGGTGATCTCTGCGTGCTCTCGGGCCCTTCAAAAAATCAGCCAAGCCTGTCGGCTTTGGGATCGGTCGTTCGTCCTAGGGACATTCGATCGCAATCCCGGAGTCCCGATATGCTGAAACACGTCCTCTTCCTGGCCGCGGCCCTGCTCGCGCCGATGGCAGTGCTTGCCCAAAGCAAGACCGACACCGGCAAGTCCGATATTGGCAAGTACGCCGATATCGGGGCCCTCAAGCTGTACTATCAGCTCCACGGGCAGGCCCAGCCTCAATCCAAGAGCCGGCCCCTGCTGGTGCTGCATGGCGGCTTCATGACGATCGAGGCCATGGGCCCGATCCTGCCGGCATTGGCCAAGGGCCGGCAGGTGATCGCGGTCGACCTGGAGGGCCACGGCCGCACTGTCGATCTCGACCGCCCGCTCAGCCTCGACCAGATGGCCACCGACGTCACGGCCCTCCTGAAGCAGCTCGGAGTCGAGAAAGCCGATGTGCTGGGCTTCAGCATGGGCGGCGGCGTCGCCCTGCGCATTGCGGCCGCAGAGCCTCAACTTGTCGCCAAGCTGGTGGTGATCTCCTCGCACCACAGGATGGATGCCTATTACCCGTCGATCCGGGCCATGTGGCCGGGCATGACGGTCCAGGGCTTCAGCGGCACGCCGATGGAGAAGGCCTATCTCGAGACCGCGCCCGATCCCAAGCGCTGGCCGGTGTTCGTCGAAAAGATGAAGCAGATGATGCTGTCTTCGACCGACTGGCCCGACGCCAAGATCCAGTCGATCAAGGCACCCACCCTGCTGATCGCCGGCGATGCCGACCTGTTTCGACCGGAATCCATGGTCGACCTGTTCCGGTTGCTAGGCGGCGCCCGACCGGACGGCGGCATGGCGGGCCTGCCGGCCTCCCAGCTTGCCATTCTGCCGGGGGCAACCCATTTCGGCATCCTTTACCGCACCGACCTTCTGCTGCCGATCATCGTGCCGTTCCTGGAGTCCTGACGGTCTCCGGCAAGGGAATTGCCGGCCGGCGCCGGATAGAGCAGGTTGGGGTCATGGTGTTTTCTAGGCGCCATGACCCAGCACCCTCTTTCGTTCCCCGCCGTGGCCCTCGCCACCTCAACTCTCCCCGACCCGGACACTTGCTGGCAGGCCGTCCAGCGACGCGACCGGGCCTACAATGGCCGGTTCTGGTTCTCGGTGAAGACGACCGGGGTCTTCTGCCTGCCCTCGTGTGCGGCACGCCCACCGCTGCGCGCCAACGTCGCCTTCCATGCCTCGCCCGAGGCGGCGGAGGCGGCAGGCTTTCGCCCCTGCAAGCGCTGCAAGCCGCGCGAGTGGCGAGCCGATCTTGGCCTCAGCCGGCCCGTGGCACGGGCCTGCGAGCTGTTCGACGCCGGGTTCGACGAGGGCGACACCGACAGTCCGCCGTCGCTGGCCGAGGTCGCCCGCAAGGTCGGCCTGTCGAGCGGCGCGCTCAGCAAGCGCTTCCTGGCCGAGCTGGGCGTCAATCCGCGCGACTGGCTGATCGCCCGCAAGCGCGAGCGTTTCCGCCGCGCCCTGCGCGATGGCTCCAGCGTCGCCGACGCGATCTATGGCGCCGGCTACGGTTCGCCCAGCCGGGTCTACGAAAGCAGCGACCGGGCACTCGGCATGACGCCAGCGACCTACGCCAAGGGCGGCGCGGGCGCACACATCGACTACACCACCGTCGATTCCGACTATGGCCGCGTCCTGGTGGCGGCGACCCAGAAGGGCATCGCCGCAGTCTTCCTGGGCGACGACGACCGGGCGCTGGAGAAAAGTCTGAAGCGGGACTTCCCGGCCGCAGAGATCGAACGCGACGACAAGGGCCTGAGCGCGCGCGTCAAAGGCGTGCTGTCGCGACTCTATGGCCGCAAGCCGTCGGCGCTCGATGCCCCCGACGTGCCGCTCGACATCGTGGGCACGGCCTTCCAGTGGAAGGTCTGGAAGGCGCTGACCGAGATCCCGGCCGGCGAAACCCGGACCTACGGCGAGATCGCGCGCCGTATCGGCGAACCCAAGTCGGCCCGCGCCGTCGGCCGTGCCTGCGCTACCAACCAGGCCGCCGTGGTCATTCCCTGCCATCGCGCGGTCGGCGCCAGCGGCGCCCTGACCGGCTATCGCTGGGGCGTGGCCCGCAAGGAGCGGCTCCTGGCCGAGGAGCGGCGGCGCAACAACAGATAGAACGCGCCGCTGCCGCCATGATGGGCGTGGGCCGATCGGACCGCTCGCACATAGGCACGATTGTCGGCGCGATTGAGCCAGCCCACGAATTCCGACCGGATGCGGCCGCCGATCAGGCGGCCGCTTTCCTTGCGCAGTCCTTTCCCCGTCACGATCAACACCACCCTGAGGTCGCGGTCGGCCGCTCGCGAGAGGAATCGGCCGACCGCCTGCTCTGCCGCCGCGAGCGTCATGCCGTGCAGGTCGAGCGAAGCCTCGGGCGACAGCCGGCGTCGGGACAGGGCGCGTGAAACATCCCGATCGAACGTCCGGTCATCGGTGCTCAGCTCCGGCACCTTTGCCGCCCGGGATGGCACCGATGGGAGAATCCTGGCCTTGGGCTTTGCCGGTACCTCGGCTTTCGGCTTCGGAACGACGCGCGCAACGAGGCTTGCGGTCCGCCGCTTCTTGTCGAGCGGCTTCACGTCGGCCATCGCCGCGGCGAACAGGTCGGCGTCCTTGACCGTATTTCTGACCATGGGGGTTTTCGTGTAGCCTTGCCGATGGGGCAGGTCTACACAGCCCATCATGGCCATCGCTCCCCCTCCTCGGCCCAACGCCCAACCTCAACCCGATCCCGACCTGCAGACCGGCTTGCAGTTTTTGCGTGCCGGCTGGTTCGATCGCGCCGAGCCACTGTTTCGGAAGGCGCTCGGTCGGCATGGCGAACGGCCCGATATCCTCCACTATCTTGCGGTCTGCCTGTCGCAACGCGGTGCGCTGCAGGAAGCGGAAGGGCTGTGGCGCAAGGCCGTGGCGAAGGATCCCCGGGAGCCGATGCTGCTCTACAATCTCGGCCTGGCGTCGCGCCGGCTGGGCAATCTCGACGAAGCCGCGCGTCGTTTCCGCGACACCATCCGCCAGGCGCCGACCCATGTCGAAGCACGTCTGGCGCTGGCCTCCGTCCACATGGACCAGGAGCGCTACGCCGCAGCGGAGCGCGAGCTCTCGGAATTCGTGAGCAACATCGACCGCGCCATCAACGAGCATCAGGGCGACGCCCTGAAGCCATTGCAGGCCCGCGCCCGCAATATGCTGGGTTATGCGCTCTATCGTCTGAACCAGCCCTCCGCCGCGATCGAGGTTCTCGACATGGCGCTGGCCGACGCCGGCGAGGATGCCGCCCGCCGCGGTCAGATCCTCGGCGACCGGGCGCTGGCGCTGTCCGCCCTCGGCCATCACGACGAAGCCATCGCCGAGGCCGGCCGGGCCCTCGAACTGGCGCCCTCCAGCCCCACGATCAACCACGCGCTGGGCTACATCCTGCATTTTGCAGGCCGTCCGAGCGATGCGATCCCGCCGATCCAGAAGGCGTTGGATCTCGACCCGACTTTCGGCCCCGGCTACCGCACCCTGGCCTTGGCGCAGGCCGCTGCAGGCAAGGCCGATCAGGCCATGGAGCTGCTGAAACAGCTCATTGCGCGCAACCCGGCGGACCGCCACGCCGTGCTGCAGCTCTCGATCATCCATATCGACGCCAAACGCTTCGAAGAGGCGCTGGCTGTCCTGACACCCTACCTCAAGATCGCGCCGCGCGATCCGCGCGCCCTCAACAACGAAGGTCTGGCCCTGCTTGGCCTGGACCGTTTCGACGAGGCGCGGCGGGCGCTGAAGCGGGCCCTCAAGACGGTGCCGGACGATCCCTTCGCGCTCACCAACTTCGGTCGGGCGCTGGTCGCCCTGGGCCGTGCGGCCGAAGCGAAGCCACAGCACGAGCATGCCCTGCGCGCCCTGCCGGGCGATGCCCGCTTGCTGGTCAATTACGGCCTCTGCCTCGCGGCCCTCGGCGAGCGCGACAAGGCGCGCGAGACGCTGGATGCCGCGTTGGCCGCCAATCCGGACAACGAGGAGGCGCTGCTGGCGCGCGCCGCGCTCGACCAGGACCAGTAAGCACAGCGTGGTGAGTGCAGGACGATGAGTGCAGGAGCTGACCGTTTGGCGGAAGTGTCCCGCCACATCGCCGAGGCGGCCCGGGCCGCCAACCGCAATCCGGCCGACGTCACCCTGGTGGCGGTCTCCAAGACACATGGCGCCGACCGCGTGCGCGAACTGCTCGAGGCCGGCCATCGCGTTTTCGGCGAGAACCGCGTTCAGGAAGCGCAGGGCAAGTTTCCCGACCTCAAGGCCGCCTGGCCCGATCTCGAACTGCATCTGATCGGCCCGCTGCAGACCAACAAGGCGCGCGACGCCGTCGCATTGTTCGATGTCGTACAGTCGGTCGACCGCGAGAAGCTGGCTGCGGCGTTGGTGAAGGAAATGGACCGGCTGGATCGTCGGCCGGCCTGCTTCATCCAGGTCAATACCGGCGAAGAACCGCAGAAGGCCGGAATCCTGCCCAAGGATCTCGACGCCTTCGTTGCAGCCTGCCGGAACCAGTACCAGCTGCCGGTCGTCGGGCTGATGTGCATTCCGCCGGTCGATGAAGAGCCGGCGCTGCATTTCGCCCTGTTGGCCAAGATGGCGGCCCGCAACGGCCTCGCCAAGCTCAGCATGGGCATGAGCGCCGACTACGAAACGGCGGTACGGCTGGGCGCCACCCATGTCCGCGTCGGCAGTGCGCTTTTCGGCGCTCGGCCTCCCTTGCCCGTGCATGCCTGAGCTTCCCGAGGTCGAAACCGTCCGACGAGGCTTGCTGCCGCGGCTGGTCGGGCGGCGCATCGTCCGGCTGCAGCAGCGCCGGCATGACCTCCGGGTGCCGTTGCCGGCGAAGTTCGCCAGCCGGGTCGAAGGCCGCACCGTGCGGGCCATCGACCGGCGGGCCAAGTATCTGCTGATTCGTCTCGACGACGGCCAGACGCTGATCGCCCATCTCGGCATGTCCGGCCGCATGACCCTGCACGACGCGGCAAGTGCTGCCAGCCATCCGCTCGACCGGCATGACCATGTCGTGTTCGACGTCGACGACGGCTGGCAGGTTCGTTTCAACGATGCGCGCCGCTTCGGCCTGATGCTGCTGGTCGCCGACGATGCCGTCCTCCAGCACAAGCTCTTCAAGGGACTGGGCCCGGAGCCGCTGGACGATACGTTCGACGGCGCCGCCCTCGCGATCCGCCTCGCCGGTCGCAAGACGCCGATCAAGGCCGCCTTGCTCGACCAGAAGACACTGGTCGGCGTGGGCAACATCTACGCCTGCGAAGCTTTGTTCCTGGCAGGTATCTCGCCGCGCCGGTCTGCACACACTGTGCAAGGCACACGCGCCGACCGCCTTGTCGAGGCGATCAAGCGCGTGCTCATCCGTTCGATCGAGGACGGTGGCTCGACGCTACGCGATCATATCCAGCCCGGCGGCGAACTCGGCTACTTCCAGACCCGCTTCAATGTCTACGACCGTGCCGGCATTGCCTGTCCGACACGCGGCTGCGGTCGGACCGTCAAGCGGCTCGTGCAGGCGGGCCGCTCGACCTTCTATTGCGCCCACTGCCAGCGCTAGCTTAAGTGCGGTCGACACGCGAGGAGGAGATCCAGTGGCGGCTGCATACGAGAACGTCCAAACCGAAACCAAGGGCCGGGTCGGCATCATCCGGCTGAACCGCCCGAAGGCGCTGAACGCGCTCTGCGCCGACCTCGTGCGCGAACTCGGTCTGGCCCTTGATGCCTTCGAGGCCGACCCCGGCATTGGCTGCATCGTGCTGACGGGCAGCGAGAAGGCTTTCGCCGCCGGCGCCGACATCAAGGAGATGAAGGACAAGTCTTATCAGGACGTTTTCCTTCAGGACTTCATTACCGTCGGCTGGGAGAAGGTAAGCCACGTCCGCAAGCCTGTGGTCGCTGCTGTCGCCGGCTACGCCTTGGGCGGCGGCTGCGAGATGGCCATGATGTGCGACTTCATCATCGCGGCCGACAACGCCAAGTTCGGCCAGCCGGAGATCACCCTGGGCACGATCCCGGGCGCCGGCGGCACCCAGCGCCTGCCGCGCTTCGTCGGCAAATCCAAGGCCATGGATCTCGTCCTTACTGGCCGCATGATGGATGCAGCCGAAGCCGAGCGCTGCGGCCTGGTGAGCCGGGTCGTCCCGCTCGCCCAGCTCATGGACGAGGCCGTGGCCGCGGCCGAGAAGATCGCCGGCATGTCGCTGCCGGCCACAATGGTCGCCAAAGAGGCCGTCAACCGGGCCTTCGAGACCACTCTGGCGGAGGGCATTCGCTTCGAACGTCGCACCTTCCATGCGACCTTTGCCTTCGACGACAGGTCCGAAGGCATGGCCGCCTTCGCCGACAAGCGCAAACCGGCCTGGAAACACCGCTGATTGCGCGGTTTTGGCCCGCTTGACCCGCCTTGCCACGGCCCGTATAAGCGCGCCCTTCCGAGGGAAAGAGGATTAAATGGCGAATCACAAGTCGGCCGAGAAGCGCGCCCGCCAAACCAAGCGCCGCACCGCCGTGAATACGGCCCGCCGCAGCCGCGTGCGCGGCTCGATCAAGAAGGTCGAAGAAGCGATCAAGTCGGGTGACCAGAAGGCCGCTCAGGAAGCGTTGCGCGCCGCGCAGCCGGAGATCCAGCGTGGCGCTCTCAAGCGCATCGTTACGAAGAATGCTGCCGCTCGCCGCGTGTCTCGTCTCACCGCGCGCATCAAGGCAATGGCCTGATCTTCTCCATACTCGGAACTCTGAGAAAGAGAACGTGAACGCCGCTCATACGAGCGGCGTTTTCTTTTTCCGAACATCCTCGAACGGTTTTCGTCGAAAAATTTTTTATCGATTTGCGACGATGAATGTTTGGTCGTCGATTGGCCGAACGACATACGATTCGGATTTATCGGATGAGGTGCGCTCGTTGGCGCTAGATGTTGAGCGCTACGTCGCGTCGAACGTCGAGGAGAATCGAATCATAACGCTTGTCAATCGACTCACCTCGCGAAGTGTCTGAATAGCGTGCGAGCTTCAGCATGTGAATCGTTTGCGCACACGAGGGAGTCTGGATATGAGTCGGCCCATCGCGAAGGGGCGTGGGGCGCTGCGACGCGAGCCAGATGGAGAAGAGGGGATTCCTCTCCATCGATTGAGACGAACGAGGGAGACAAACCACAACGCTTCGCTGGCTCGACGATAGAAAGATGAAGCGTCCCTCGAGTGACGCTCGCTGAAAATTCCTTCATCGTCCTTGTCGCGTTGTGTGTGTGTGTCGCCTTTGATCGCTGGCTCGTTTGGCTGCGCCTCGTTTCGGTGAACGACGAGCGGGGGGCCATGCCGACAGACAACAAGATCGCTGGCACTTATGAGATCTCCGCCGTCGCCGGCTATGCCGGCGATGTGGCGCCGATGGTGGCCTGGAAGATACTCAGCGAACACAAGAACGCCGTACTGATCGATGTTCGCACTCGTCCCGAATGGAACTTCGTCGGCCTGCCCGATCTCACTGCGCTCGACAAGAAGCCGGCGCTGGTCGAATGGCAGATCTTTCCAAGCATGCAGCCAAACCCGGAATTCGTTGCCGCGCTCTCGAGCGCGTTGACGGACAAATCGGCCCCGCTGCTCTTTCTTTGCAGGAGTGGGGCTCGATCGGCCGCGGCGGCGAAAGCCATGACCGCGGCCGGCTACAGTACGTGTCTCAATGTGGCAGACGGCTTCGAGGGGCCCCTGAATGCGCAGGCCAAACGCGGCGTGGCAGGGGGATGGAAGGCAGCGGGACTTCCGTGGAGACAAACGTGAACCGAATCCAAGCGCCGATTCAAGGCAACAAGAATACATACGAAGACAACAGTGTGGCGGGGGCAAATATGGATGAAGGAGCGGGCCGGAAGGAGCTCGAAGCGCATTGGGTGCGCGTCTGCGACCGGCTACGCAAGGAAATCGGCGACAAGGCCTTCAAGACGTGGTTCGGCGAGGTCGAACTGGGCGAACTGAAGGCCGGCAAGCTGCGCCTCTATGCGCCGACTCGATTCGTGCGCGACTGGGTTGGCCGCCACTATGGCGACCGCGTGCTCGCCTACTGGCAGTCGGTGAACACCGAGGTGAAGAACGTCGAGGTCAACCTGGTGCCTCCGCCGGCGCCGCGTCGGCCGAACGACATCATCGCCGTGCCGCCGGTCCCCTCTTCGCAGAGCTACCAGCCGCCGATGCCGCGGATGGGTCCGGCGATCGGCCGGGGCAATGAGGAACTAACGCAGGGTCCCGAGGCGCGCTACACCTTCGCCAACTTCGTGGTCGGCAAGCCGAACGAGTTCGCCTATGCCGCAGCGCGCAACATCTCCGAACAGGACCTGCCGTTGCCGGAGCGCAACCCGCTCTACATCTTCGGCGGCGTCGGGCTCGGCAAGACGCATCTGATGCACGCGATCTGGCACGCCATCCGCGAGCGCGATCCCAAGACGCGCGTGCTCTACCTCACGGCCGAGAGCTTCGTGAACCGCTTCATCCAGGCGCTGCGTACGAAGAACACGGGCCAGTTCAAGGAGCTGTTCCGCAACGTTGACGTATTGATGGTCGACGATGTGCAGTTCATCTGCGGCAAGGAAGCCAGCCAGGACGAGTTCTTCTTCACGTTCAACTCGCTGGTCGAGCAGAACAAGCAGATCATTCTCTCCTCGGAGAAGCCGCCGAGCGAGCTTCAGGACATCGAAGAGCGCATGCGCTCGCGGCTGGGCAGCGGCCTCGTCGCGGATATCCATTCCTCGACCTATGAGCTCAGGCTTTCGATCCTGCAGACCAAGGCGGAGACGGCGCGCGTGCCGGTGCCGATGGCCGTGCTCGAGTTTCTCGCGCACAAGATCAGCACCAACATCCGCGAACTCGAAGGCGCGCTGAACCGGGTCGTGGCGCACGGCCAGCTCATCGGCCGCGAAATCACCGTCGAGATGGCGCAGGACGTGCTGCACGACCTGCTGCGCCAGGCCGACCGAAAGGTCACGGTCGACGAGATCCAGCAACGGGTGGCGGCGCACTACAACATCAAGCTCGCCGAAATGAGTTCACCGCGTCGCGCGCGCTCGGTCGCCCGGCCGCGCCAGGTGGCGATGTATCTCGCCAAGCAACTCACCACCCTCAGCCTGCCGCAGATCGGCAAGCGCTTTGGCAATCGCGACCATACGACGGTCATGCACGCCGTACGCAAGATCGAGGAACTCAAGATTTCCGACCTTTCGATTGCAGAGGATGTCGAGTTGCTCAAGCGTCAGCTGCAGGGCTGACAAATCCCTCTCATTAGGTGTGAAAAGGGGCCCTCCGGGGCCCCTTTTTGCGTCCGCCGGCAGCCTCTAAACGCCTCAAATAACGAGCGAAATTGCTTCCCGCCAATCGGGCGCGTGGTATACTTCATTCCCGTTCCACCGTTGCGTTTCGCGGCCGGCAGAACGGGCCCAAAAGCGAACCAATCCGGCCCAGAAAACGGCGACCAAAACATGAAACTGACGATCGAACGGGCAGCCCTCCTGAAGGCACTGGCCCATGTGCAAAGTGTCGTCGAGCGTCGGAACACGATCCCCATTCTCTCCAATGTGCTGATCACGGCGCAGAAGGGCCGTCTGAGCCTCGCGGCGACCGACATGGACCTCGCCATCACCGAAACGGTCGAGGCCAATGCTTCCAAGACCGGCTCGACCACGGCGCCGGCCCATACGCTCTACGAAATCGTCCGCAAGCTCCCCGACGGCGCCCAGGTCGAACTCGAGACCGCCTCCGACGGCGGCAGCCTGACGATCCGCGCCGGCCGGTCGCGCTTCACCCTGCAGTGCCTGCCGCCGGCCGACTTCCCGGCGATGACCGAAGGAGACCTGCCGCACCGCTTCCAGCTTCCGGCGACCGACCTCAAGGGCATCATCGACCGCACGCGGTTCGCGATCTCCAACGAGGAGACCCGCTACTACCTGAACGGCATCTACTTCCATGCCGCGACCGCCGGCGGCACCGAGGTGCTGCGCGGCGTGGCGACCGACGGCCATCGGCTGGCCCGGGTCGAGGTGCCGCTGCCTAAGGGTGCCGGTGAGATTCCGGGCGTGATCGTGCCGCGCAAGACCGTGGGCGAAGTGCGCAAGCTCCTCGACGAGAGCGATGGGTCCGTCGATGTCGAACTGTCCGACACCCGCATCCGCTTCGCCAGCGGCAATGTCACCCTGGTCAGCAAATTGATCGACGGCACCTTCCCGGACTACGAGCGGGTCATCCCGGCCGGCAACGACAAGGTCCTGAACGTGCCGTGCAAGGAATTCGCGCACGCCGTCGACCGCGTCTCGACCATCTCCACCGAGAAGTCGCGCGCTATCAAGCTCGCCGTCGCCAAGGGCGTCGTCACGCTCTCGGCCACCAGCCCTGATGCCGGTAGCGCGACCGAGGAAATCGAGGTCGAGTACCAGGACACCGCGCTCGAGATCGGCTTCAACTCGCGCTACCTGCTCGACATCACCGAACAGATTGCAGGCACCGAGGCCCGCTTCCTCATGGCCGATGCCGGTTCGCCCACACTGGTGCGGGACGGCGCGGACGAGAGCGCGCTCTACGTGCTCATGCCGATGCGGGTATGACGGCAGGGGCCATCAGCGCACTCGCCTACGCCTCCGACGCCGTATCTGGCGCTGCGCCGGCACTCCTCGCCGTGCGCCAGCTCCGCCTCAGCGACTTCCGCAACTACCGCCAGCTCCGCCTCGACTGCGGGCTGGAGCCTGTCGTTCTGGTCGGCGCCAATGGTGCCGGCAAGACGAACCTGCTCGAGGCCTTGTCCTTCCTGGCCCCCGGCCGCGGCCTGCGCCGCGCCCGGCTCGACGAGGTCTGCCATCGCCCGCGCTCGGCCGGCAACGACGATGCCCCTGCCACCTCGTGGGCGGTCGCCGCCACGCTCGATACGCCGGACGGACGGGTCGCCATCGGCACCGGCCTGGAGCCTGCCCGTAACGAAGGCGGTCTGCCGCGCCGCGTGGTGCGCATCGACGGCCGAACGGCGCCGAGCCAGACCGCGCTTGGCCGGCATGTCGCCGCCGTTTGGCTGACGCCGCAGCTCGACCGTCTGTTCCTCGACGGCGCCAGCGAACGCCGGCGCTTCCTCGACCGGCTGGTGACGGCGCTGCATCCCGAGCATGCCGGCGATGTGGCAGCCTACGAGAATGCGCTGCGCCAACGCGCCCGTCTGCTGGGCGAGGGCAATCGCGATCCGCATTGGTTCACCGCCCTGGAAGACACAATGGCCCGCCACGGCGTGGCTCTGGCGGCTGCCCGAGCCGACACGGTCCAGCGCCTGGATGCCGCCGCCCGGCTGGGAGTCGGCCCCTTCCCGCGGGCCTCGCTTGCCATGGCTGGCGAGGTCGATGGCTGGCTGGCCACGATGGCCGCCCTCGACGCCGAAGACCGTCTGCGCGGCGAACTGGCCGCCTCGCGCTTGCGCGATGCCGACGCCGGCACCACATCCTGTGGACCTCATCGCAGCGATCTCGCGGTGCGCCATCTCGACCTTGATTTGCCGGCTGCCGAAGGCTCGACCGGCCAGCAGAAGGCGGTCCTCGTCTCGATCGCGCTGGCGCATGCGCGGCTGGTGGCGCTGTCGCGCAGCCGGCCGCCGCTGCTGCTGCTCGACGAAATCGCGGCCCATCTCGATGCGGAGCGCCGGGTGGCGCTGTTCGACGAGGTGGTGGCGCTCGGCGTCCAAAGCTGGATGACAGGCACCGATGCCGAACTTTTTGCGCCGCTCGCCGGCCGCGCGCAGATCTTGCGCGTCGCCGGCGGATCGATTGCGGCGGTCTGATCCTCTTTCGCGAAAGCCAGGACCATGAGTGACAAAGACGTAGCAACGCCGAAGTCGGAAACCTACGACGCTGATTCCATCACGGTGCTGCGCGGCCTCGAGGCGGTGCGCAAGCGGCCGGGCATGTATATTGGCGACACCGACGACGGCAGCGGCCTGCACCACATGGTCTACGAGATCGTCGACAATGCGATCGACGAGGCGCTGGCGGGCTATTGCGACAAGGTCGGCGTCACCCTGCACGGCGACGGCTCGGTGACGGTGAGCGACAATGGCCGCGGCGTGCCCGTCGACATCCACAAGGAAGAGGGCACGTCGGCCGCCAGTGTCATCTTCACCCAACTCCATGCGGGCGGAAAGTTCAACAGCAACAGCTACAAGGTTTCCGGCGGCCTGCACGGCGTCGGTGCGGCCGTCGTCAACGCCCTGTCGGAGTATCTCGACCTGCGCATCTGGCGTGCCGGCAAGGCCTACTACATGCGATTCCGCGGCGGCGACGCCGAGAAGGACCTGCAGCTCATGGGCGACGCGCCGGAGGGCAAGCGCGGCACCGAGGTGACCTTCCTGCCCTCGACCAAGATCTTCACCAAGACCGACTTCGACTTCGCCACCCTGGAACACCGGCTGCGCGAACTCGCCTTCCTGAACTCCGGTGTACGGATTGTCCTGACCGACGAGCGCGGCGCCGAGCCCAAGGTTTCGGAGCTGTTCTTCGAGGGCGGCGTCGAGGCCTTCGCCAAATATCTCGACCGCAACAAGTCGGTGCTGCACGACCCGCCGGTGTCGATCCGCGGCGAGAAGGACGGCATTGTCGTCGAAGTCGCGATGCAGTGGAACGACAGCTATCACGAGACGATGCTGTGCTTCACCAACAACATCCCGCAGCGCGACGGCGGCACGCATCTCGCGGGCTTCCGCGGTGCGCTGACACGCACGCTGAACAAGTATGCCGACGAGAGTGGCGTTTCCAAGAAGGAGAAGGTGAACCTGACCGGCGACGACATGCGCGAGGGCCTGACCTGCGTGCTGTCGGTCAAGGTTCCCGATCCGAAATTCTCCTCGCAGACCAAGGACAAGCTGGTCTCCTCCGAAGTGCGGCCGGTGGTCGAATCGGTGGTCGGCGACAAGCTCAGCCAGTGGTTCGAGGAGCATCCGTCGGAAGCCAAGAAGATCGTCACCAAGGTGGTGGAAGCTGCTGCGGCACGCGAAGCCGCGCGCAAGGCCCGCGAGCTCACGCGACGCAAGGGCGCGCTCGATGTCAGCTCGTTGCCCGGCAAGCTGGCAGATTGCCAAGAGCGCGACCCCGCGCTCTCCGAACTGTTCATCGTCGAGGGCGATTCTGCCGGCGGCTCGGCCAAGCAGGGCCGCAATCGCGCCAACCAGGCGATTCTGCCGTTGCGCGGCAAGATCCTGAACGTCGAGCGCGCGCGCTTCGACAAGATGCTGTCCTCGGCCGAAATCGGCACGTTGATCACAGCGCTGGGCACCGGCATCGGCCACGACGATTTCGACCTGTCGAAGCTGCGCTACCACAAGATCATCATCATGACGGACGCCGACGTGGACGGGTCCCATATCCGCACGCTGCTGATGACGTTCTTCTATCGCCAGATGCGGGCCATGATCGATGCCGGCCATCTCTACATCGCCCAGCCGCCGCTGTTCAAAGCAGCCAAGGGCAAGTCGGCGATCTATCTCAAGGACGAGCGCGCGCTCGACGACCATCTGATCCGGACCGGCCTCGAGGGCGCGACGCTGAAGCTGGGCAGCGGCAGCGTCCAGGCCGGCGACGATCTGCACCGCACCGTCGACATCGCCCGCTCGGTCACCAACCTCGTGAAGCCGCTGGCGCTGTCGCGCCGCGTCACCAGCCAGTCCGTGATCGAGCAGGCGGCCATCGCTGGCGCCCTGAAGCCCGATGTGCTGGCCGACGCAACGCTCGCCAAGCAGGCCGCTGACTACATCGCCCGTCGCCTCGACGTCGTAAGCCCGCCGCTGGAACGCGGCTGGACTGGCGAGCCGATGCCCGATGGCGGCCTTGCCTTCACGCGTCGCCTGCGCGGCGTCACCGAACGCCACGTGATCGACGGACCGCTGACCCGGAGCGCCGAAGCGCGCAAGCTCGATGCGCTGGCCGACGAGTTACAGGCCGTCTATGTGCGGCCCGGAACCTTCATCATGAAGGACAAGGAGACCACCATCTCCTCGCCCACCGAACTGTTTGCCGCCGTTCTGGAAGCCGGCCGCAAAGGTGTCACGATCCAGCGCTACAAGGGACTGGGCGAGATGAACCCCGACCAGCTCTGGGAGACCACGCTCGACCCCGAGGCGCGCACGTTGCTGCAGGTCAAGATCAACCACGCCGACGAAGCGGACGAGATCTTCTCGACCCTGATGGGCGATGTCGTCGAACCGCGCCGCGAGTTCATCCAGGAGAACGCACTCAAGGTGGCAAATCTCGATGTCTAGGCTCGGGGTGACGTCTCTCGCTGTCGTGGCGCTGCTCGTCGCGACGGCAGGGCTCGCATGGGCGCAGACGCAATCCACCGCCCCTTCGACGCATGGCGGCACCAAGCTCGCATTTCCCGCGACCCTGGGAGGCGCCACGTTCGACCGCTCGGTCAACTATGCGGCACCGCCTGCCAACAGCCCCGGGCAGGGCATTGCCTACTACTATTCCACGCCCAAACGCCTGATCATCAGTGTGCAGGTATTCGATCTCGGCCGGCGCATCCCAGCCGGCAGCGAGAATCCGACGGTAACCGGCCAGTTCAACAACGAAGTCACCTCCGCCGAGCAGCAATTCAAGTTTGCCGGCTACACCCAGTTTCAGAAACCTTCGGTGCCGTCGACATGCACCTACGGAGCGATCTCCTTCCGGTGCGTGACCTATAGTGGCGTCACGCAAGGCAACCAGCGGGTCTTCAGCAAGCTGCTGCTGACCGGCTTCCGCGAGAACTTCGTCAAGATCAGGGTCGACTGGTCCCAGGCTCATCAGCAGACCTCCGCCGATGCCGATGCGGCGCTGCAGGCCTTTGTGCCGGCGTTGATGCGCTGACCCTCGGTCGCGATCCAGCCCCACCGCCTTTCCAGGACTGCGGCCACCAGCTCGTCGACAGACAGGGCCGAATCGAGTCGCACCGTTCCATGCGGACGGACGGATCGAGCTTCAAGAAGACAATGAGATCGTAGAAAGGTTCGATCGCGCCGGTCCAGCCCACCGCCGAGCCCGAGAACACCCATTGGCCCGAAACGGGTAACAACTCCGCCACCAAGGCCGCGCGACTTTCGGCCGACCGCCGCGTCGTGAAAGGCGGGTCGGTCGGTCTCCAGAAGATCGCGTCGGCGTCGATGTGAGGATGGTCGAGGCGTGCCGCGAGTGCCGCCCCGAGTGTCGTCGTGCCCGACCCGGAGGCGCCGACGATGTGAATTCGTGCCATGCGCGGAGTTTACAGCGCCAACGGCCTGCCGGCCGCTTGCGAATTTTGGTGCAGTCGATCCAAAATTATGGTTTTCATGGCGGATCATGGCCCGCCTCAAGGAATTCGACGAGGATCGCGCACTCGACGCTGCCATCGATTGCTTCTGGAGCCGTGGCTACGAGGCCACCTCCGTGCGCGATCTCGCGCGCGAGATGGGGATCGGCGGCGCCAGCCTCTACAATGCCTTCGGCGACAAGCGCGCCCTGTTCGAGCAGGTCCTCGAACGTTACGCCAACCGCTCGACACGCGAGCGCATCGCACGGCTGGAGGCGACCCATCGGCCCCGCGAAGCGATCCGCGCCTTCCTGGCCGAGGTGATCGAGCGCTCGTTGAAGGATCCGGACCGCAAGGGCTGCCTTCTGGTGAATTCGGCGCTCGATGTGGCGCCGCACGATGCCGGGCTCGGCCGTCTGGTCGCGGCCTATCTCGAAGAGATTCGTGCCTTCTTCCGACGCAACGTCGAAGCGGCCAACAAGGCGGGCGAGACACCGTTCGGCACCGACGCCGATGCCCTTTCGATCCACCTGCTGGGCGTGCTGATGGGCATGCGGGTGCTGGCCCGCACCGGCGCGCGTCGACGAACGCTGGAAGCCGTCGTCCGACCGGCCCTCGACCTGCTGGGGAGGCCTTCATGATCGACGCTCTGAACGAGGCCGGTCCGATCACGCCATCGTTGCCATTGCAAATTGACTTGAGGAGTTCGTCGCCATGGTGAAGCGTCTCAGCGACATGCCGGAAGTCGAGGCCAGCCATCTCCGGCGCATCGCGTGCCCGACCTACGACGACACGCCGGCCCTCGCCGGCAAGCCGCTCGCCCAGCGACGGGTAGCGCTGATCTCCACGGCGGGCCTGCATCGGCGCGGCGACCGACCGTTCCGCCCCGGCGATGGCAGCTACCGCGTCATCCCGGCCGAGACGCCGGCACGCGACCTGGTCATGAGCCATATCTCGGTGAATTTCGACCGAACCGGCTTCCAGCAGGACCATAATGTGGCTTTTCCGATCGACCGGCTGCGCGAGCTCGTGGCCGAGGGCGCCGTCGGCTCGATGGCGTCGGTCCACTATTCCTTCATGGGTGCGTTCCCGCCCGAGGCGGCCGAGCCCCACGCCCAGCATCTCGCCGGCCTGCTGAAGCAGGATGGCGTGGATGCGGCCCTGCTCGTCCCTGTTTAACCCGCCTGTACGCGCGCCGTGGGCGCGCTGGGCCATTTCCTCGAACGCCGGGGCATCCCGACCGCCGGGATCAGCCTGGTCCGCGAGCATACCGAGACCATCCGCCCGCCGCGGGCGCTCTGGGTGACATTCGAACTGGGTCGGCCGCTCGGCATTCCGGACGATCCGGACTTCCAGCGCCGCGTCCTGCGCGCCACGGCCGAGCTGCTGGAGCGCAGCGACGGGCCGCTGATCGCGGACTATCCCGAGGAGATCGCAGAGCCGGCCGACTTCACCGGCTGGGCATGCCCCATCGCCCTCGCGCCGACCGCCGTCGACACGCTGGCCGCCGAGATCGACCGTCTGGCGACTTGGCACGACCAAGCCATGGCGAAGACGGGCCGCACGACCGTGGGCGTCTCCGGCCTCGACATGCCCGCCGCCGGCGCGCTGTTGTCGGCGGCGCAGAACGGGGAGCTGCCTCCGGCACAAGCCCTCAAGGAAGCCGTCGACGACCTTCGGGCCTACTACCTCGAAGCAGCGTCGGCCTTTCCCGATCCCGGCACGCCCAAGATGCGCAAAGCATGGCTTTGGGACGAGACCCTGTTCGGCAAGGCACTGCTGGCGCTGCAGCCCAAGCTGGCCGCGAGCCCCGATCCTCAGCACAAGATCCTGGCGAACCTGACGTTAATTCCAGCGGCAGAACGATACCGGCTGGAGAAGGCTCACAGCACCATCTGAGTCTGGGTCACGACCGCCACGAGCTTGCCTTCGGCCGTCGTGATGCGCGTCTGCCAGACCATGGTGCGGCGGCCGCGATGGATAGGCGTCGTCTCGCCGACCACCGTGGTGCCGACCGGCGCCGGCCCCACGAAGTTGGTCTTGCTCTCGATGGTCGTCGTGCCTTTGCCTTCCGGCAGGTTCAGCACGGTGGCGGCCGCGCCCAGCGTGTCGGCGAAGGCCATCACCGCGCCACCGTGCAGGATGTCCGGCCGCGTGCAGAGCTCGGGCCTGACGACCATCTCGGCCTTCACGCCCGTCTCGCTCGCGGCCGTGAACTTCAGCCCCAGCACCTTGGCGAAGGGCAGTTGGTGATCGTTCAGGAGCTGAAGCTTGTCCATTGTCTACTCCGTTAGTGGGCAGCCGAACCGAGGCGGCGCAGGCCGAGATATTCCAGAATGGCGAGATCGGCCACGATCAGCGCCACGACGACGATGCCCGCGATGCCGGCCGTGGTCCACGTCGCCGGCAGGGCCAGCACCAGGGCGCTCGCGACGACCCAGACGATGTCCGCCGCAAAGATGAACCGGATCAGCCCCAGCGGCAGGGTCGGCCGCGACGCGGCCCAGCCACAGAGCGCTCCGAAGGCCACGATGCCGAGGCCCAGCAGTTCCAGCACCACCGCGAGATCGAGGCCCAGGACGTCGACCGGCCCATGGGTGGCGATCTCGGCGAACGGACCGGCGAAAGCTGCCAGCACCACCCCCGAAATCACGGAGAAGGCGGCGTTGCCCCACAGGGTGCGGCGCAGAAGGCGGTCGGATGAAACGTTCATGGTGTCCTCCTCATGTGTTGCGGACACCCTGGAAATCGCACCGGACCGACCTTCCCTCAATTATCCAGGAGGTAATCGGCGGGGCGACGGCTGAGTGGTAGGTTCCGCCCCATGATGCGCACCTTTTCCGCTTCCAGCCCCGCCGCCGACGGCACCGCCCGGACGGCTTCCCAGCCCGACATGTTCGGCCCGATGCTGCGCGCCTGGCGCCGCCGCCGGGGCGCCAGCCAGCTCTCGCTCGCGCTGCAGTCCGGTGTCTCGCAGCGCCATGTCAGCTTCCTCGAATCCGGCCGCGCACGACCCAGCCGCGAGATGGTGGTCCAGCTCTCGACCGCCCTCGACGTGCCGCTGCGCCAGCGCAATGCCATGCTACTGGCGGCGGGTTTCGCGCCGGCCTATCGCGAGAGCAATCTCGCCGCCCCCGAGCTTACCCCGGTGCGCCAGGCAATCGATCGCATGCTGAAGCAGCAGGAGCCCTATCCGGCCGTCGTCATCGACCGGCTGTGGAACCTGCTCGACGCCAACGAAGCCGCCAACGCCTTCACCGTCTTCCTGAGCGAAAGTCCGCCGCCGCCACCACCGCCCGGCAAGCAGCCCAACCTGCTGCGCAACCTGCTCGATCCCAAGGGGCTGCGCCCCAAGCTCGCCAACTGGGAAGAGGTCGCACGCTATCTTGTCTCGACGACCTATGCCGAGATCCTGGCCGACGGCGGCGAGCCCAAGGCGCTCGCCTTCATCGAGGAGGTCATGGCCTATCCCGACGTGCCGGCATCGTTCCGCAAGCTGCGCTTCGAGGATCGGCCGCCGCCGGTCCTGACGCTCGACTTCATCGTCGGCGGCAAGTCCCTGTCGGTCTTCACGACCATCGCGACGCTCGGCACGCCACAGGATGTCACCCTCCAGGAAGTCCGCATCGAATGCTTCTTCCCGGCCGACGACCGCAGCGATGCGCTGTTCAGGAGCCTTGCCGCGAAGCGTTGAGACCTGCCCGGAGGCGGCTAGAACCTCACCTGGCCCGACTTTCCGGTAGCCGTCTTGATAACGAGCGTGATGGCGGCATCGGGCGCCAGGCGGCTCTTGGCCTCGCCCTTCAATGCTGTCTCGCCCGTCGGGGTAAGCTGCACCGTCTCGCGACTGCCGCCGGAGACGATCAACACCGAGCCCGTATAGCCTTTGGTGTTGAGCGGCTTGCTGTCCTCGCCGAAGGCATAGATCGTGATCGTGCGGTCGTCGACGACCAGTTCGGCATGAATGCCGGCCACGTCCTGCATCTTGCCGCCATTGGGGCCCTTCGTGTTGGCATGGTTATGCTGATGTTGGGCGAACGCCAGGCCCGTCCACAGCAGGAACGGTACCGTCAGCAAAAGTCTCCTCATTCTTCTCTCCTCGTTGGGTTTTCTTGTCACGGTTGAAGAGCGCATAGAGCGCGGGAAGGACCACGAGCGTCAGGATCGTGGACGAGATGATGCCGCCGATGACGACAGTGGCGAGCGGCCGCTGCACTTCCGCTCCCGGTCCCGTGGCGATCGCCATGGGGACGAAGCCGAGCGAAGCGACCAGCGCCGTCATCAGCACCGGGCGCAGGCGCTTCATGGCGCCCTGGCGCACCGCGTCGCCGACCGACAGGCCGTCGGCGCGCAGCCGCTGGATGAAGGAAATGATCACCAGCCCGTTCAGGACGGCCACGCCGCTCAAGGCGATGAAGCCGACGCCGGCGCTGATCGAAAGCGGGATGTCGCGCAGGACGAGGGCCGCAACACCGCCGGTCAACGCCAGCGGCACGCCGGTGAAGACCAGAGTGGCATCGACGACCGAGTTCAGGCTCACGCAGAGCAGCACGAAGATCAGCAGCAGGGCGACCGGCACCACGATGGCCAGCCGCTGCGAGGCCGCGACGAGCTGCTCGAACTGGCCACCCCAGCCGATCCAGTAGCCAGCCGGCATCTTCACCTTCTCGGCGACCTGCCGCTGCACCTCGGCCACGAAGGAACCGAGGTCGCGGTCGCGGACATTGGCCGAGACCACGACGCGGCGCTTGCCGTTCTCGCGGCTGATCTGGTTGGGGCCGGGCGCGGTCTCGATCTCGGCCACGGCCGACAGCGGCACATAGGGCGCCGCCGCGACCAGCCCGGTCTGGGTGATCGGCCGGCGACCGGGATCGCCCGTCGTGCCCGTGGGCTGCGGCGGCACGGGAATGGGCAGCGAGGCCAACGCGTCCAAGTCGACGCGCATGTGCTCGGGCAGGCGCATCACGATGTCGAAGCGCCGGTCGCCCTCGAAAATCAGGCCGGCATCCTTGCCGCCGACCGCGATCTCGACCACTTCTTGCAACTCGGCGAGGCTGATGCCGTAGCGTGCCAGGGCCGCGCGATTGGGCTTCACGGTCAGCACCGGCAGGCCGGTGACCTGTTCGGTCTTCGTGTCGGCCGCACCCGGCACACTCTGCACGACGGCCTGCACCTTGGTGGCAATGGACAGGAGCGTGTCGAGATCGTCGCCGAAGATCTTCACGCCGAGATCGCTGCGCACGCCCGAGATCAGCTCGTTGAAACGCATCTGGATGGGCTGCGTGAACTCGTAGTTGTTGCCGGGGATCTGCTCGACCCGCTTCTCGATGGCCGCAACCAGATCGGCCTTGGACCGCTTGGGGTCCGGCCACTGGTCGCGCGGCTTCAACAGGATGAAGTTGTCCGCCACGTTGGGCGGCATCGGATCGGTGGCGACCTCGGCCGTGCCGATCTTGGCCGCCACCTCCTTGACCTCCGGAAACTCCAGGATCGCCTTCTCCAGCGCTTCCTGCATCTGCACCGACTGGCTGAGGCTGGTGCCGGGAATGCGCATCGCATGCATGGCGATGTCGCCCTCGTCGAGCGAAGGGATGAACTCGCCGCCCATGCGCGAGGCTGCGACGCCGCTCACCACCACCAGCAAGCCGGCAAGACCCACGATCACGTAGCGCAGGCGGATCGCCTGATCGAGCACAGGTGCGTAGAGCCGGAGCGCTCCGCGCATGAAGAAGTTCTCCTTCTCCGAGACGCGGCCGGTCACCAGCAGTGCGACCGCAGCCGGGACCAGGGTCATGGAGAGGATCGCCGCACCCAGCAGCGCCATCAGCACCGTGATCGCCATGGGCGTGAACATCTTCCCCTCCACGCCGGTCAGGGTGAGGATGGGCAGATAGACGACGCCGATGATCAACGTTCCGAACAGACTCGGGCGGATGACTTCCTTCGCGCCGGCCAGGATCGTGGCGAACCGTTCCGTTCGCGTGAGGATGCGCCCCCGGCGATGCTGCTCTTCGGCCAGCAGGCGCAGGCAGTTCTCGACCACGATCACCGCCCCATCGACGATGATGCCGAAGTCGATGGCGCCGAGGCTCATAAGATTGGCGCTGATCCTGTTCTCGACCATGCCGGTGATGGTGAACAGCATCGACAAGGGAATGACGCAGGCTGTCACGAAGGCGGCGCGGAAGTTGCCTAGGATTAGGAACAGCACGACGACGACCAGCAGGGCGCCTTCGAGCAGGTTCTTCTCGACCGTCCAGATGGTAGCGTCGACGAGCTTGGTGCGGTCGTAGAGCGCACGCGCCACCACGCCATCGGGCAACGAGCGGCCGATCTCCTCGAGTTTTGCGGCCACGCGCTGCGCGGCCGTGCGGCTGTTGTCGCCGATCAGCAGCATCGTCGTGCCGATCACGGTCTCCTTGCCGTCGAGCGTCGCCGCGCCGGTCCGGAGGTCCGTACCTTCCTTGACCTCGGCGATATCGCCGACGCGTATCGGCACACCGCCGCGCGACCCCACGACAATGTTGCGGATTTCTTCAAGGTTGCTCACCTGGCCCGGCGTGCGCACCAGGTACTGCTCGCCGTTGCGCTCGATGTAGCCCGCGCCGACATTGGCGTTGTGCGTCACCAGCGCCGCCATCATGTCGCGGAAGGTGAGCTTATAGGCCATCAGCTTCGCGGGGTCGGGCAGGACGTGAAACTGCTTCTCGTAGCCGCCGATGGTGTTGACCTCGACGATGCCCGGCACGGTGCGCAGCTGGGGCTTGATGATCCAGTCCTGGATCGTACGCAGGTCGGTCGCCGTATAGGGCTCGCCATCGGGCTTCTTCGCATCAGGCTTGGATTCGACGGCATACATGTAGATCTCGCCCAGGCCGGTCGAGACCGGACCCATCGAGGTCTCCGTACCGGGCGGCAACTGGTCCTTGGCCTGCTGGATGCGCTCGTTCACGAGCTGCCGGGCAAAGTAGATGTCCGTGCCGTCCTTGAAGACGACCGTCACCTGGCTGAGGCCGTAACGCGACAGGGAGCGCGTGTATTCGAGCTTCGGCAGGCCGCCCATCGCCGTTTCCAGCGGGAAAGTGATACGCTGCTCGACCTCGAGCGGGGAGTAGCCCGGCGCCAGCGAATTGACCTGCACCTGGACGTTGGTGATGTCGGGCACGGCGTCGATCGGCAGGCGGGTGAAGTTCCAGGCACCCAGCGCGCCCACCGCGATGGCGGCAATGATGACCAGCCAGCGGTTCTGGATCGAGAAGGCAAGGATGCGGTCGATCATCGGCCTGCTCCCAGGCTCGCAGCGTCAGTGCTCATGGGACGCGCTGCCTTTGCCGATTTCGGCCTTGATCACGAAGCTGTTCTTCGCGGCGTAGGTGTCGCCCGCCATCAGGCCGAACTTGACCTCGATCCAGTCGGCGTCGCGGCCGCCCAGCTCGACCTCGCGGGCCGCGAACGTGTCGCCCTCGCGGACGAAGACCACGGTCTTGCCTTCGAGCGTCTGGACCGCGCTCGACTTGATGGCGACGTCGACCGGCGTCGCGGAGAGCACGACGCGACCATCGACGAACAGGCCCGGCCGCAGCCGCCCGTCGTTGGGCACGACGGCGCGGGCGACCGACGACTGTGTGTCGCTGGTGCCCAGCGGCGAGACATAGTCGATCTTGGATTCGATCGTCGAACCGCCATCCTCGACATCGATGGCGACGGGATCGCCGACCCGCACGCGCGCGAAGTCGCGACGGTAGACGGCGAAGTCGATCCACATGGTCGAGAGGTCGGCGATGGTGAACAGCGGTCGGGCTTCCGAGGCGAATTCGCCCAGCGTGCCGTCGCGGTCGATGATCGTGCCGTCGATGGGGGCCTTCAGCTCGTAGGTCGTGAGGCTCTGGTTGCTCTCGACGGTGGCCAGCACCTCGTCCTTCTTCACCTTGTCGCCCAGCCGCTTGCGCATGCTGCGGACGACGCCGGGAAAGCGCGGCGTCACCTTCACCAGGGTCTCCTGGTTGGGCTGGATGATGCCGTTCAGCCGCAAAACCTCGCGCAGCTCGCGCGGACCCGCCTGCAGAAGCTCGATTCCCGCCGCCGCGACCTGCGCGTCGGTGAGCTTCACGCCCTCCTCGTCGTGGTCGTGACCTTTTTCATCGCCATGGCCTTTGGCCGTGACGGGTTTGGCAGCCTGGCCGAACTTCGCGTCGAAGACGTAGTAGGCCGAGGCCCCTGCGGCCGCGACGCAAACCACGGCGACGAGGAGAACTCTCAGGGCCTTCATCATCGCGCCCTCCCTTGGTTTGCGGGGCTGCCGATCAACCCTTCGATGGTCGCGATTGACGTGTGGAAGCTCGCCAGGGCCTCGTGCTCCAGCAGCTCGGCATCGGCGACGGTGCGATAGGCGTCGAGGATTTCGAGGAGGGTAAAACGGCCCTGACCGTAGCCTTCCTCGATCGTCTTCAGCGAGGCACGCGCCGCCGGCAGGATGGTCTTCCGCAGCAGATCGAGCTGCTGCAGCGTGCCGTTGGCCGTATCATGCGCCTTGCCGATGATCGCGATCAGCGTGAGGCGATTTATGGCGCGTTCGGCACCGGTCTTCTGCACCGATTCCTGGGCTTCGCGAATGGCGCCTCGATTGCGGTCGATCACGTTGATCGGGATCGAGACACCGAAGCGGACGCCATTGTCGTTGGTCTCGGTGTAATGCCGCCACGCCACGCTGGCCGTGATGTCGGGCAGCGGCTTCAGGCGCGCCGACAGTAATTCGCCATCACGCTGGGCACGAATCGCCGACCATCGCATGAGCTGCGGATTGTCCTCGATGGCCTTGATGAGGCTGTCGAGGGATGCGGGCTTGACGAGGCGACCATAGTCGCCGGCGACGGTGGCAAAAGTCGGCTGGTCCAGGCTCATGAGGGCGGCGAGGTCGCGCCGCGCTACGGCCAGCGCGGTTCGCGCACGCTCGCGCTCGAACCGCACGAGGCCGACGGCCGCCTGTGTGCGCGAGACTTCGGAAGGCGAGGAGGCGCCCGCCTCGACCCGCCGCTGCATCAGCGGCACCAGTTTCTCCAGGGCGCCGGCCTGCCGTTCGAGGAGCTGGATACGGCGCTGCACCGACAAGGCCTCCACGAAGGCAATCGTCGTCTCCGAGAGGAGTTCGAGACGCGCCGCTTCGCGCTCCCAGCGGGCGGCATCGTAATCGCCCAGCGCCGCCTGGACGCGTGCGCCACGCTTGCCCCCAAGCTCTATGAGCTGGCTCAGCATCAGGGTCATCTCGGGCGTGCCGGTGAAACTGCTCTGGCCCTGGCCGAAATTGTCGACCTCCACGCCGACCGTGGGATTCGGCAGGGCATTCGCCTGCTCGCGCCGCCCATCGGCCATGCCGATATTGCGGTCGGCAACGGCGATGCGTGGATTAGCGTTGGCGGCGCGTTGCAGGGCTTGCTGCAGGGTCAGCGGACCAGTGGTCTTTTGGCCCTGCCCTCGATTTTGACCCAACGCAGGCCACGACCATGCGACGGCGCACGCCGCGAGAAGCGCCCAGACGGCACGAATTGTCATCGACGAAACCCAAAAGACCAGTGTTCGACGCGCCGCCTGTTCAACGGGCGGCAAGGAGAGAAACGACTAGGTCAGGGCTCTGGGGGGTGGAGAGTCGGCGTGTGGAGAGAACGGCAGGAGGCCCGTCATCGCCGCCACCGGCACGACATGAGGCGTATGCGGCAGCGTGGTCGGCGATGCTGTCGCCAGCAGCGGGACGACAGAGCAGAAATGACACTTCTCGACGGTCATGCCGACATCGCCGGCTGAACCATCATCGCTCGCAACGTCGAGAACGACCGCGACGGGCCCGATCTCGCGGGCCGAGGCGACACCGCAAACATGGAACACAGTAACCAGCGCCACCATCAAAGCGCAGACAAGCCGCAGCAAGGCTGCGGGCTGCGTCACGAGGGCGAACGAGGAGACGCTATTGGTCACGGCGCGGAGTGAACGCGAGGAGCAGCGCGTCGTCAACACGACAGGAGACCTGAATTGTCGCACGTCCGACGGCGCGGTCCGGATACTCATACATTTGAATATCTGTTCAACTATTGTCGGACTGCTGTCAACCCTCCGGCGCGATCGACATCTCGAATCGCTTCGTCGCCCCCGGTCCGATCGAAACCATGCCCGGCTTGTCCTTGAGTTCACCGTCGAACGAGTCGGGACTGGCATGGCCCTGCCAGGGTTCGATGCAGACATAGCCTGCGCCCGGCTTGGTCCAGATGCCGAGATGAGGCATGCCCGGAAAGCTCACGCGGAGAGAACGGTGGCCCGGCGCGCCGTAGACCAGGCTGCGGCTTTCCAGCCTGTCGAAGATCAGTGCATCTTCGCGAAACAACTCATCGTGCAAGGCGAGCCGGCGACCCTGGACGGGTGTCGGATGCAGGACGGGACTCAGCAGATTGTCGGCGAGCCGGCGCACCTGCGCGGGCTCGTCGCGCTCGAAGACGATTTCGTGCGCCTTGCGCGGCGCTCCTGACGGCAGTGGCCAGCGCAAGGCCGGATGGAAGCCGAACGAGGCCGGCATGGCCCTGTCGCCCCGGTTCGTCACCTCGGCCGTCACGTGCAGGGCGCCGCCCTCGATCCGGTAGATGATATCGAGGCGAAACTCGAACGGATACTGCCGGCGCGTCGCCTCACTGGCCTCGAGCCGCCAGATGCAACGGGCCTTCTCCGCCGTCACCAGCGTGAAGCGCGACGTGCGGGCAAAGCCGTGGCGCGGGATATCGAAGATCTGGCCGTCGACCTTAATCTTCTTGTCCTTCGTCTCGCCGACCAGCGGGAACAACAGGGGTGCCCGGCCCGCCCACACGGCGGGATCGCCGTTCCACAACAGGTCGGAGCCGTCACGGTCCTGCAGCCTTTGAAGCTCCGCACCTGCGGCGGCGATCTGCGCGCTGAGCGCGGAGTCAGATATCGAAACGAGGTCAGCCATGTCGCATTCTGGTCGGCCTGACGCGCGCCGTGAAGAGATGACGTGCCGCAGCGCAGTATCAGGCGGTACTGTCGCGATCTGACTGCCCGGCAAGAGCGTGCGCGACGCGGACCGCATCCTCGATGTGCGGCATGTAGCGGACATGCGGCCGACGGGCCCCCGCCCGCAACAGCGCGTGCCGCACGGCGGGCACAGCTCCCGTGACGAAGACGCGTACGCCGTGCCGGGCTGCCTTGCGGCCAATGCCGGCGATGACGGTGGCGGCCGTCGAATCCACGAACGGAACGGCCGAAACATCGATCACGAAGGCTTTGCGCTCGTCGGCAATACGGTCGAGCACGGCGCCGACGGTCGATGCCGTGCCGAAAAAGAAAGCGCCGGAGAGACGATAGACAACGACATGGCGGTCGGTCGCCAGTGCCGGGTCGTAAGGAGTGCGCGGATCCGCGGTGTCGGGCCGATCGCCCGGCACCAGCGGCACGCGCTCTTCCACGCCCGAGGCCGTCGACATGCGATAGATGAACAGCGCCGCGCCCAAGGCAAAGCCCACGACGATGCCTTCGGTCAGATCGCGGAACACGGTGAGAAGGAAGGTCGCCAGCAGCACCGTCGCATCGCCGCGCGAGGAACGCAGCAGAGTGGCGAACTCGTGCTTCTCGGCCATGTTCCACGCGACCATGGCCAGCACGCCGGCCAGAGCAGCGAGCGGTATATAGGCCGCCAGCGGTGCAGCCAGCAGCATGAAGCCGAGCAGGAAGGCCGAGTGCAGCATGCCGGCAACCGGGCTGCGCGCGCCGGCGCGGACGTTGGTGGCCGTGCGCGCGATGGTGCCTGTGGCACAGACGCCGCCGAACAGAGCGGCACCGATATTGGCGATGCCCTGGGCGACCAGTTCGCAGTTGGACCGATGGCGGCGGCCCGTCATGCCGTCGGCGACGACCGCCGAGAGCAGCGATTCGATGGCGCCCAGCAAGGCGAAGGCGACCGCATCGGGCAGGATGGCCTGGATCTTGGTCCAGGATATGTCGGGCAGACGCGGCGCCGGCAGCATGGAGGGAATCCCGCCGAAGCGGCTGCCGATCGTCTCGACCGGCAAGGCGAACATCCCCGCCGCGACCGAGGCCACGGCAACGGCGATCAACATGCCGGGCCAGTGCGGACGCAGCCGCTTCAACCCCAGGATCAGGCCGATGACCCCGGCCGCAAGGGCAACGGCAGCCGGATTGATCGTATCGAGGGCCGGCGCCAGCGCTTCGAGCTTGGCGACGAACGGGCCAGGCTCCTTGCCGTCGAGCGTGAGGCCCAGGAGGTCCTTGAGCTGGCTCGCGAAGATGATGACCGCGATGCCCGAGGTGAAACCGACCGTGACCGGATAGGGGATGAATTTGATGAAGGTGCCGAGGCGCAGGGCCCCCGCCGCCGTCAGGAAGATCCCGGCCAGAAAGGTTGCCAGCAGCATGCCATCGACGCCGTTCCGTTCGACGCAGGCGGCGACCAGAACGATGAATGCCCCCGCCGGCCCCCCGACCTGGAAGCGGCTGCCCCCTAGCGCCGAGATCAGAAAACCACCGACGATCGCCGTGAAAAGCCCACGTTCCGGTCCCGTGCCCGACGCGATGGCAATCGCCATGGAGAGCGGCAGCGCCACGATGGCGACGGTCAGCCCCGCGATCGCGTCGGCCCGAAACGCCGCGAGCCCGTAGCCTTCCCGCAGCACGGTGACCAGCTTGGGCGCAAACAGCGCTGAGGAGGGAACGTCGGCAGACATTTAACTAAAAATCTGTGTATTAACTGCTTCAGGGTAACGCCTGTGCGCGGTTGGGAGCAAGGACCAGTTTCCAGGTCTCACCCATGCACCCTCATGTTGTCTGACAACTTTGTCGCATCCGCGGGCAATCCCATGCATAGTCCGCGCAGGTCCCGGTCGCAGAACCATACAACAGGGCCCACGGAGGAAGATATGAAGCGCAGACACCTGGTCGGCGGCCTTGCCGCCGCGACAATCGCCGCCCCCTTCATCCGGTCTGCAGGCGCACAGGCGCCACTGACCCTGAACGGTGCGGTGCAGTTCAACGACGATCACGCGTTCAACAAGACGCTGCTCAAGTTCGAGGAGCTGGTGAAGAAGTATTACGGCAAGCCGATCAACTTCACCTTGCACCGCAATTCTTCGCTGGGCCTCGAGAAGCAGTATTTCGAGTACATGGCGCAGGGCAAGGCGGTGGACTACGGCATCGTCTCGCCGGCCCATATGTCGACCTTCTCCAAGGCTGCGCCCTTCATCGACGCACCCTTCCTGTTCCGCGACCTCGCGCAATGGAACAAGGTGCTCGAAGCCGACCTGCTGAAGCCGGTGGCCGACGAGATCGCCCAGAAGGCCGACGTGATGCTGATCGGCTACGCCGGCGGCGGCGTGCGCAACATCTTCGTCAACAAGCCGGTCTCGAACCTGGCGGAGATCCGGGGCTTGAAGGTCCGCGTCCAGGGCGCGCCGATCTGGTCCAAGACCTTCGCGGCAGCCGGCATGTCGCCCACGGTCATCGCCTACAACGAGGTCTACAACGCCATCCAGAACAACGTGATCTCGGCCGGCGAGAACGAAGCGGCCGGTGTCGAGACCATGAAGTTCTACGAAGTAGCGCCCAATCTCGCGATGACCGAGCACGCCATCACGATCCGGCCGATCTGCTTCTCGTCCAAGACCTTCAAGACCCTGCCGAAGGATCTGCAGGACGCGATCATCAAGGCCGGCAAGGAAGCCGGCGCCTATGGCCGCCAGGTCGAAAGCTCGGAGGACGAGCAAAAGCTGGTCGCGCTCGAGAAGGCCGGCAAGCTGAAGCGCATCCCGTTCAAGGACCGCGCCGAAATGAAGAAGCTGGTCGATCCGGTGATGGCGACCTACGCCAAGGAGATCGGCGCCGACGGCATCTTCAACAAAATCGTGGCGACCAATTGATGCGTAAGCGCAGCGGAGCAACGCCTCCGCTGCGCTCTTTCCCGGCGGCCTACCGGGCGCTTTTTCCTGAACGGATTTCCGATGCCCTCTCCTGAAGCTCAACCGCGCAGCCTCTGGCGCCGGTTCACGGCCGGCTATGCCCAGTTCCTGACCGGCCTTCTTGCCTTCTCCGTCGCCGTCATCGTCGTGCCTGTCACCTTGCAGATGGTGTCGCGCTACACCGACCTGATCCCGCCCTACATCTGGACGGAGGAAATGGCGCGCTTCCTGTTCATCTGGATGATCATGATCGGCGCCATGATCGGCGTGCGCGAAGCCTCGCACTTCGAGGTTGATGTCTGGCCGAGGCTCTCGCGACGCAGCGAGGCTGCAGTGCGCATTGCCGCCCGGCTCGGCGTCCTGGCGCTAGCCCTGGTCTTCGTGGTGGGCGGTATCGAGTTCACGCGCTTCGCCTGGCATCGCACCTCCGAGCTGGCAGAGCTGCCGCTCTGGATGATCCACATCGCCTGGCCGGTCGCCGGCATTACCTGGCTCATCTTCCTCGGCGAGCAGTTCTACGACGAAATGCGCATCCTGCTCGGCCGGAGCGTTCCGTGAGCAGCGCCCTGTTCTCGGCCGGCGAGGCCGCGTCGATCCTGTTCGGCGTCTTCTTTGTCTTGCTGATCTTGCGCGTGCCCGTGGCCTTCGCCCTTGGGCTCGCCTGCCTGCCACTCTTCTACCTGGAGCCTCGGCTCGGGACGATGATGCTCGCGCAGGAAACCTTCAACGCCTACAACTCCTTCA
>VFQN01000161.1_pt1 | contig 139411 bp, 105 predicted proteins | sample 3512371 | NCBI WGS metagenome assembly VFQN01 (sample SAMN10412370, study PRJNA504923) | tailings metagenome | isolation source: Replicate 2 from Balatoc abandoned mine | place: Philippines: Itogon, Benguet | collected 2017-08-28 | reverse complement strand
TGTATCAACAACAATAAAAAGTATCAAATTAATTTGCAAGTGTCATAGAAATCGACATGACATGAATTGCCAACCGGATTACAAGTAAAAGGGAAAACGACTTTTCAATTTTCCCTTTTACATTTTGAATTCCCTAAACCATCTTCTCCGGAATCACCCACGCATCAAATTCTTCTGCAGTCAAATAACCTAGCTGAACAGCCATTTCCTTCAATGTTGTTCCTTCTTTATGCGCTTTCTGAGCAATTTCAGCAGCTTTGTAGTAACCGATCTTCGGATTTAAAGCCGTAACAAGCATCAAACTGTTGTCCAGGTGCTTTTTGATATTCGCAGTCAACGGTTCGATCCCAACAGCGCATTTGTCGTTGAAAGAAACACAGCCTTCACCGATCAATCGTGCGGAATGCAGGAAATTGTAAATCATAACCGGTTTGAAAACATTCAGTTCGAAATGTCCGTTAGAACCACCGATATTGATTGCAACATCATTTCCCATCACCTGCGCAGCAATCATGGTCAAAGCTTCACATTGTGTCGGATTTACTTTTCCGGGCATAATGGAAGATCCCGGTTCATTGTCAGGAATGAAAATCTCACCGATTCCGCTTCGTGGCCCGGACGACAACATCCGTACGTCATTGGCAATTTTCATCAGACTTACCGCAACAGTTTTCAAAGCTCCGTGAGCTTCAACGATTGCATCATGTGCAGCCAAAGCTTCAAACTTGTTTTCCGCAGTGATAAAAGGTAAACCGGTCAGAGTTGCAATGTGTTTCGCCACGTTTTCGGAATACCCGGCCGGTGTGTTGATTCCCGTCCCGACAGCCGTTCCTCCCAAAGCCAGTTCACTCAAATGCGCCAGCGTATTTTTAATTGCTTTCAATCCGTGGTTCAATTGACTCACATATCCACTGATTTCCTGGCCCAAAGTAAGCGGAGTAGCATCCATGAAGTGAGTTCGTCCGATTTTCACCACATGCATGTAATCGTTGCTTTTTTGCGCCAAGGTATCACGAAGCTTTTCAATTCCCGGAATCGTGGTTTCGATCAGAATTTTGTAAGCCGCAATGTGCATAGCAGTAGGGAAGGTGTCATTCGAAGATTGCGATTTGTTTACGTCGTCATTCGGGTGAAGAACTTTGTCTTTATCCGTCAGAGAACCGCCATTCAAAACATGTGCTCTGTAAGCGATTACCTCGTTGACGTTCATATTACTTTGCGTACCGCTTCCGGTTTGCCACACCACTAACGGAAACTGATCATCCAGCTTTCCAGCCAGGATTTCATCCGCCACTTTTCCGATCAAATCCGATTTCTCTTGTGGTAAAATTCCGGCATCCAGATTGGTTAAAGCAGCAGCTTTCTTTAAGTATGCAAAAGCCCGGATAATTTCCTTCGGCATTCTGTTGATGTCCTGTGCAATTTTGAAATTTTCGATACTGCGCTCGGTTTGAGCACCCCAATAAGCATCCGCAGGCACTTTTACTTCGCCCATCGTATCCTTTTCAATTCTGTATTCCATGATTTTGGTTTTGAGAATAAAATTATAAAGCACAAGTTAGTTATTTCTCCCTTCTTTGAGTGAATTTTGCCCGAAATATCCCTTCCTACAAGTACAAAAAATGTTATCGGCAGATGACTTTGAAATTCCTTGCGTTTCATGCTTTTGTGGTTTTGTTTCGCTGTCACTTCGAGTTGCGGAATGCAATGGAGCAGTATCGAGAAGGACAGGGGAAACCCACCAACAAAAAAACGGGAAGCCTCTCAACTCCCCGTAAACTACTAAATGAACATAAATAAATTACTGCTTTATGAAGCGCTGTCTACTGATCATCCCGTCGTTGAAACGAACCTGGATGAAGTAAATGCCTGTATCGATTCCGGTTAGGTCTACCGGGTTGGTGAGTTCTTGGTGAATGGTTTTTCCGGAAGCATCCAGCAACTCATAGCGCTGAACTTCCTTATCTGTTTGCACGTTCAAAACGTTTTCAGCAGGATTCGGGAAAATACTGAGTGCCGATTTGTTCAATTCTTCAACCGACAAAACGGCTGTTTTACTTCCCTGTAAATACAAGGAAAGCGGGAAGTTTCCGTTTTGACCTGCAAATTGTGCAGCCGGTACGGAAATCTGGAATGTATGACTTCCTGCTGTTAAAGTTCCGAGACTGATCTCGCGAATCGGAATCACATCACCCGGACACCAGTTGTTCCAGCTTGTCCACCAGGAAGTAGATTGAGCAGATTGCCCGTAAATTCCGTTTCCTTGCGTGTTGAACTGGCGGTAAGGCTCGCATGATTTTCCTCCCGGAGTGTAATTCAAGATATTCGTTCCGTCAAAACTCACATTGTGTAATCTTCTCACATATTCCTCACCACCGTTATTTGCTCCGTGGTTTGAAGTAATCAGGTAGAATTTTGCGTCGTAAATGGTTTGAGTAGTGGTGAAATTGATTGTTTTCACGGTCGTACCAACTGCATCTGTAGCATTTGCCTGGTAGTTGTTAAAATCTGCCTTGAATGAAAGCGCCTGAAGGTATGTTTCAGGATCGAAACCTGCATTTGGTCCGTTGGAAACCAAATCTACTTTTCCTTTAAACACATCATTTCTGTTGGAACAACCTGCAACCTGAGTGTTTGCTGCATAAGGAACTCCGAAAACTTCCAGCTCCAACCAAAAATCAAAGTTGGTAGCAATATCACTCGATTTAAGAATCTTGGCGATGTTGTTCACTTCAAAAGAGTACGGAACAGAAGTTGGTTGTACGTTCTTATTCATGAAAGGAGTAATGAAACGCCCGATTTCAATGCGTGAAACGGTTGCCGGATCATAAGTCGTACTTCCCGGTGGAACCAATGCCAGGCTCACATTTCCGATACGGTCATAATTGTCGCACAAAGCAGAAATGGTAATATTTACAGTCAGTTGATTTCCGATAGCAGCTAAATCCTGGGCGCTTAGTTTTTTCGTCACCAGGTCATTGCGAAAGCGGATAACACCTGCTGGTGTCGGATCGCTCACAACACCGGCGTAACCGTCAAAAAACACTACATCAGTCATGATGTTAGTTGTTGTTTGAGCAAGAGCACCAAGTGAGAAAGATATGGCAAGTAAAGAGCCAATTATTTTTTTCATAATCATGAGTTTATCTTTTTCCAAAATTAGAAGGATACTCTTTTCAAAATCGGTTTTCCGACCTGTTCTAAAAAGCTCCTTCTTTTTTGGGACACTGATTTTTGTGTCGGATTTCAGCTGATTAAATCAATGTGAATCAACTATTTGCTCATGAAGAGCTGATTGGGTAAACTCCTGGCTACTTGTTGCTTTGTCTTGGATTTGTCGCCTATTTGTCCCGTAGATTGATAAGGCAATTACTGCTTTCAGACTTAAAAACGTTTACCTGGTGAGGAAGGTACTGACGATTCTGAATCCGATCATCGGTTTCCCATTGATCACGCCGGAGTAGGGATCGGGAGCATAGATCTTGACTCCGTCCTTGTCGCTCATCCAGCATCCGCCGGCAGTTCCGGGATCTTTTCTGTCCATTCCTTCGTAAACCATTTCTGCAACATTTCCGCTCATGTTATACAATCCGTACATATTCGGGAAATAAGATCTGGAAGGTGCAGTGATGTCGTATCCCGAAGTTTTTATCCCTGTTTCCGGGATTTCGGTAGTGTCTCTGGCATAATTTGCAAGGATTAAACCTGCTGAGTTACGCATGTAAGGTCCGCCCCAGGGATAAGGAAGCATTTTTCCTTCATAACTGGCCGCTTTCACCCATTCCGCCCGAACAGGAAGCCGTATATCGTTGTAATTTCCTTCTTTTTTCTCACCCACAAATTTCCGGAGTTCTTCCGAAAGCCACTTGCAATACAATTCGGCACCTGCTCTTGAAACATTGACTACCGGAAAATCATTATATGCTTTATGTGAAAAGTAGCCTTCCGAAAAAGGACTCGCTTCCCCGTTGTTTAAACTGTTCCATTGCGCCTGATCCGGTTTTGCTTTCAGGAATTCTGCCTTCCTGTCCTGGATCAGCAAATCAAACAAAAAAGTTCGGTACTCGAAGTTGGTGACTTCCGTTGTTCCCATGTAAAAAGCCTGTGCCGAAACCATTTTCCCGTTGTAATCGAAACTTCCGCTGGGAATGTAAGCATAGTTGTCCTTGTCGTGTTTCTGAAGTGCTTTCAGCATGCTCCGCTTCTTTTTCTTCGTCATGGAAATTTCTTCCTCCGTCAATTTCGGGAATTGATACGGCTCGTCCAAAGTCAGTTTGTAAGATTTCGGGTGTTCTTTTGCCAAAATGGGAAGCGTTTTTTTCAGATTATCTTCCTCCGGATTTTCCTCCCGGATTGGTGTTGTTTCCATTTTTTCCGAAGGCTGCTTTTCAGGCAATTGATTTTGTTGTTTGTCATTCGGAGAAACCGGAATTGTACTTTGATTTGAGTGTGTTTGTTTTTCTTTTGCCTGGGCTAATTGTCGCTTCTCTTTTTCCTTCTCCGGATTTTGGGCATCCTTTTTCGAAGTCGTTAAAATAAAAATCAGTGAAAGTGCTAAAGTTCCTATTGTTGTCATCATGATCATCCATTTTTTAGTGAATACTTGCTTTTTGGAAGAATGATTCACCGCAGTAGAATGGATGGATTCGATCAGACGCTCTTTGGTCTGCCCGAACGATTGTACCGTTTGGTCTTCTTTGGCCAGTTGGAAGAGTTGTTCCAGTTGTTGTTGCTTATCCATGGCTTGCTGCTGTTTTTAAAGAAGCTTCATACGTGAGAATTCCCATGAGTTTTTCGCGTCCCCGTTTCAACCGTTGTTTTACGGCCGATTCGGAAGCGTTTTGAATCACGGTAATTTCCTGGATGCTGAAACCGGAAATTTCGAATAGGATAATACATTCCCGCTGATCTTCGGAAAGTTGTGCCAAAGCTTCATAGAGATAATGAATATCTGCATGGGCTTGTGGATTGGCATGTCTGTCCTGGATTTCTAAATGAGCATTTCCTTCCGGAATCCGGTAAGCGCGCTTCTTTTGGTGATAATTTCCTAAAACACGCACACAAATACTGAATAAAAAAGAAAGGAAGGCTTGTTCGGATCTCAATGAATCGAATTTTTCGTAAGCCACCAAAAGGCTGTCGTTCATCAAATCCCTGAAATCCATTTCACCGTAAACTCTCGCCCTGCAGAAGCGTTCAAACCGTTCATGAACCGGTTCGTAGAGTGTTAGAAATGCTTCTTGTTTGTCCTTCATTTCGGTTAAATCACATCTGTGTTACAACTGTATGTTTGACAAAAATGAAAAAAGTTACAGTACAAAGTGAAAATGTAAAAGTGAAAATGTAAAAGTGAAAATGTAAAAGTGAAAATGTAAAAAGCTTATAAACTCAAAAGGTTCAAAGATGATTCCTTACCACTGGAACACTCTGAACCTCTTGACCACGGATATATTTTTATGGAAAATTCAAAAACTTTTGAATTTTGAATTTTCAATTTTGAATGAGTCTTAGCTGTTTCTCTGCAAAACCACTTTTCCACTCAGCCAGTGATTATTTTCATCCAAATAGCGGATGAGATAGATTCCGGTGGTGTAATTCGATAGATCAACCTGGATGCGCTCGTCTTTTTTCAATTTCGGAAGAACTTGCAGCAATTTACCGCTCAGATCGGTGATGTAAAGTTCTTTGATGTCCGTATTCGGCAAAATATGAATGATTCCGTTTGTCGGATTCGGATAATAACTCCAGGTGATCTCCAGGTTCTTAGGTTTCACGGAATCCGTTGAATCTGCCGGATGTGTCGAAACGATTGAATCCGGGATGTTCAAAGCCAGATCCGGAATGTTTTGCTGGCAATCCGGCATGTACGTATAACTTTTCATAATTCGGACCATGATAGCATTCAGTGTTTCCACTTCATACGAATCCGTTGATGGTTTGATGTGACTGTTCCCGATTCCACTGTGATCCGTCAGGAAAGTATAGGTACCGTTCGTTCCCAAAGCCAAAGCACGCATCAGGTATTCCGTACTTTTATTGATTCCGCTGGCTCCGATCGGTACAATGCGGATTCCTTTTTCGGCAGCCTGGAGAATCAAACGCTGCAAACGCTCATTCACTGTAGTTCCTTCATGTGGCGGAGCGTCCAGGATGAGAAATAAAATTCGTGCCCGTGCATTTTCACTCCAACTCAACTTATTGATTGCAGAATCGAGTGCAACATCTGCTGCTTCCGGGTAATCACCGCCACCGCCGGCAAATTGCTCATCAATAAAGGAAGATGATTCCGTCAGAATGCGGTTGAAATTCATGCTTTTAGTAACATATGAATCCCCTTCATCTCGGTAATAGACATTCGCGAACCGGAAATTCAGTTTGTTACTAATTTGTTTTGACTGGAAGATAATGTCATTCATTTCCGCCTTCAAAAAGCTGATTTCGTCGCCCATGGAACCGGTTGCATCTACAACAAATGCAACATCTACGTTTTCCACTTCCTGGCAGGTAATGTTTAATTTCTGGTGATTGATCCCGTTTTCAAAAGCGGTTACGCGATTAATCGTGGAAGTTTTTCCATTGTAAGAGATTTGAACGGATAGTTTTCCGTTTACAACCGGAGTTTCATTTTTCACTGTCAGCCAGCATTCCGCTTTTCCGGTATTATCCGTTCTGGTGGTGAAAACAACATCACGGTTCAATAATAATTGAACAATGGCATCAACGATCGGAATTCCGCTTTCAGATTGCAGCATCACGGTATATCTTCCGGAAGGCGCCAGTTGCCATGTTTTTTGATAACCCGCCAATTCTCCTTTCGTTAAATCCTGCCAGAGTTTCCATTTGGCAAAATCATTGATTTCTCCTGCAGTTAATAAACTGGAACTTGCTCTGCTGCCACGAATAGCCAAATCTCCTTCGGAAAGTCCGTCTGAAGCTGTTCGTACCGCTCCCGGGCTCGCGGATGGCATGCGGGAAACATCTTTTTTCAATAGTTTCGTTTCCGAAACAGAACGTTTTTCTTTCGAACCTGATACGATCATGACTTCTTCCAGTTCAACGCGTTCTCCGGTGGTTGTTTCAGTATGTGCAGGCTTTTTCGCCAACGGGTCTTCCTTCATTTTGATGTTGGTTACCTCATCACCGGTCACTTTGATTTCTTTGGTGATAGGAGTGAAGCCAGCGTAGTTCATCACACAAACATAGGTTCCGGTATCCAGCGCAACTGCAAAATTTCCGAGTTTATCCGTCAATACGGAAGCAACCAATTTATCGCCTTTGTAAATGTCGACGTTTCCATAGCGCAAAGCAGAACCGCTTGCTTCGGTATTCATGTTTCCTGAAATAGATTGTGCAAAAACGGCACTTGTTCCCAGCAGCAGGATAAAAAGTAAGGTAGCGAATCTCATAACATCCGGTTTAGAATTAATACTCTTTACACCTGAGATGCGTTGAGGTTCAAAATTCCATAAATCAAATCTGAAATTTGGAATGGTCTTCCCCTTTATCCCCTTCCAAAGGGGGGAGATTTTAATCCTCTTTCAAAACGAGAATTTTCATCATCTTCATTTTAAATTTTCGAAGTAAGTTCTTAATTCTTTAAGGGAAATTCTTGTTTCCCCCTTGGGAGGGGGACTAAGGGGGAGGAAGTTATGATTTTATCAATTACTTCTTCTGTTTCGAATTCACCAGGTAAACACCGCCCACAATCACAATCATTCCCAAAAACTGGGAGATATGAAATTGCTCGTGATTTAAGAACACTCCGAGCACAACAGCAACAATCGGAATCATATACGTAACGGAGCTGGCAAACATCGGAGATTTCAACGCAATGATTTGGTTGAACAGGAGCAATGCCAGGCAGGTTCCGAAAATACTCAGGATACTGATGAAAAACAAGGCTTCATAAGCGTGTGGATTGGTTTTCAAAACACTTCCAGTGTCCAGGCTCAAGGTTACAATCCAGGCAGGAATAGCCAGAAACGTAAAGGAAAGTGAAGCAATTTCCAGCGATTTGAATTCACTTAATTTGTATTTGATGGTGTTCAAACTGGTTCCGTACATCAAAGTGGCCAATAAAATGGCACCGACATGCAGCATGGAAATCTCCACCGGTGCATCGTTCAGAATCCCGACAAGGATACAGATTCCGGTAAAAGCTACCAGGAGCCCGATGACTTGTTTCAAGTGGATTTTCTGTTTGAAGATCAGGAATCCGAGTATCAAGGTGAAGAAAGGTGTGAAGCTGTTGAGCATTCCGGCTAACCCGGAAGACAACTTGGTTTCAGCAAAGATAAAGAGAAATGCCGGGAAGAAATTTCCACAGGTTCCGACGATCAGCAAGTAAACGACCTGTTTCCAGTTCTTGATCTTCCGGATGTTCATCAAACCGAACGGAAGCATCACCAAGCCGGCAATTGCCATTCTTAATGCGCCGACTTGTGAATCTGAGAAAATGGTTCCGCCAGAGGTGTCGTACATTCCCTTTTTCATCAGGATGAAGGAACTTCCCCAAATGAGTGCTAAAATGATTAAGAAAAACCAGCTTCTAAGCTCCTTATTCATTGATAGAAGATTCGAGTTTTTTGCGTGCATTGCTCATTTTGAAACGAATAGCGACCAATGAAGGTAACCCGATGTGAATCAATGCAAAAAGCACATAGCCAAGAGGTTTTAATTCATAACTGCTCGGAGAAATTTCGTTTGAAACAGCTTTTTCCAGCCCAAAACCGAAATAATAACTCAAAGCAACTTTAGATTCCACCTGGAAATGAACCAATCCCTGGTCGTAATGGAAAATTCCATCATACATCGGAATGGGAACAAAAACGCATATAATCAATAGAAACAAGCCAACTAAAAGGCCTAGCAACATGGGGTTTTCAGTCAGTTTTTTCATGGATGTTATTTTTATAGAGGCAAGACTATCAGAGGCAAGAGACAAGATTTTTCCTATCCTGACTCTTTCAATCTTGACTCTTTTTGATTCTCTCAGTCTATTTCAACGCTTTAAATCCTTCGGAAAAGAACACACGATCCCGATTCACGCGCTCTTCCATTGCCGTTCTGAATTCGTCGTATTTTCCTTCCGGAATGCAGTTAATCGGGAAAAACAATTGTAAATCCTCGATGTATTCGAAGTAAAGAGTCTGCTGATGTGTTTCAACCCTTCTCAAACCGGAAAAATACAACAAGCGAACTTCACGGTCAGCAACAACTACGGCTTTGTGTGTAATTCCCACACGAAACCAGGATTGCGTCAAGGCAAGGAAAACCAATTGATCCAATAACATCAATCCGTAAACCGCAGCAATCGGCCAGGATTCCAGTGTCAAAAACAAAGCCGTCATCATTGCAAACAGAGCAATCACTGCTTCAAGGATTAAGAACAAGCGAACTTGTTTTTTTCTTTCGGCAGAAATCGGCGTACTCCACAGAAAACGTTCCGGCTTCCGGGTCATAAAAACACCAACCCAGCGATTCGCGGATCTCCGGATCATCAGCAACAACAAAAGCGTCGCGAAACCAACAAAGATGTGAAACTTAAACGGTAAGCTCGCGATTGGAATATTGAAAAAGTGAATATCAAAAGCGACGCAAATGATAAACGCAAAGGCCGGAAAAGAAAAGAATAAGAGTAAAATGTTTATGGAACGATTCATCGTATTTACTGGATCATTTTAATCTTTGCTTTCAATTCTTCAATTTTGCGCTGTGCAGCAGCAATCTTGGATTCTACTTCTTTCTTCAACAAATCAGCACCTTTCGATTTCGCGAAGAAACCCAGGTTGTTTTCGAACTGAAGAATATCGGATTTCAAGCGATTGATTTTGTCGTGCAAATCGTATTTTTCTCTTGCCAAAGCTCTTTCTGAATTCGGATCGCCTTTCAAGGTGTCTAAACGCGCCTGGAACAACATTTTTTCCTGTTCCTCGCCTTCCATTTTCAACTTCTTGTAGTGAGAATCCAACGCTTCTTTGTAAGCATTGAAAACACGGTCTTTCTCTTTCATCGGTACATGACCGATTTCATTGAATTCAGCAGCAAATCCTTTCAACAAAGTCAATGCTTCTTTTTTATCTTCCGGAATCGTTACCGCTTTGATACGGTCGATCAATTCCATTTTTTTCGTTAAGTTTTCTTCAAACTCTTTGTCTTTCGAACTGAAATGTGCTTGTTTTGCTTCGAAGAAATGATCACAGGCTGCACGGAATTCTTTCCACAATTTCTGTTCGAAACGCTGACCGGCACTTCCCAGGTTTTTCCAATCTTTCTGAATCGTTAAAATCTGGTCGGTTGTCTTTTTCCATTCGGTTGAGTTTTTGATCTCTTCCAATTTGTCAATCAATTGCTGTTTCTTCGCAGCAACATCGTCAAATTTCTCCCTGATGGAATCAAAGAATACTTTCTTTTTAGCGAAGAATTCGTCACAGGCAGCACGGAATTCTTTCCAAACCTCTTCGTTTTCCTTACGAGGCCCGAAACCGATTTTTTTCCACTCTTCCTGCAATGCAAGCAAAGTGGCTGTAGCTGAATCCCAATCTTTTGAATTGGAAGAAGCGAAATCTTTCACCAATTCAGCTGCTTTTTTTGCAATTTCCTTTTTCTGTTCGAGATTGGAAGCAAGTTCTGTTCTTTTTTCATCGTAGAAAGCCTGGATTCGCGCATAAACCGCACGAACAGCGTCCCAATATGAATTTTTCAGACTTTCCCAGGCATCATTTCCAACAGGACCGGTTTCGTCCCATTCGTTTTGAAGTGTTTTGATTGCCTGTTCTACATCTTTCACGTGAGGAATCTCAGACAACTCCTGGATACGACGGATCACATCCAGTTTCAGTTGATGATTGCGGTGTAAATCATGCTCGCGTAATTCGCGGTAGATTTTAATATGATAGAAGAATGTTTCCAACAAACGGGAATACTCGGATTGAATATCCTGGCGCTTTTCTCTCGGAATGTCTCCGACTTCTTTCCAGGCATCATGGATCTCCTTGTATGCTGTCATTGCAGCACCGATATTCTCTTCTTTTTCAACAACTTCTCTAAGTCTTTCCAACAAAGCTTTCTTGCGGCGCAAATTGGCTTCTTCAGCTTCTTTCTTTGCTTTCTGCTGGCCATTTTTACGATCACGGAATTCGTTATAAAGTTGATAAAACTCGTCGCGGACAGGATCGGCAACACGTTCCTCAACCGGTTCGCCCTTTTCCTGAGCTTCCAATTGTCTTACCTGAAACTGGCGATCTTCTTCCAAAACCACGTCTTCAAACTGATTACGTAATTCACTCACCTCACGCGCTACCGAAAGCGCATCCTCTTGCTGTACGAGATTTTTTAACGACTCTAATAAACTTGCCTTTTCCATGATAAAGCTTTTTAGCGGTTTCTCAATTTACAAAAAATAATTAACCAACTACAGTTGACATTTCAAAATTAGTCAGAGAAACAAAACGCTCAATGCGTGCTTCGATCTCCTCTTTTGTGATTTCCAATAAACGTTGTGTTCCGAATTTCTCTACACAAAACGATGCCAAAGCAGATCCTGCAATAATTGCACGTTTCATGTTTTCAAACGATGAATCATCTGTTGAAGCAATGTACCCGATAAATCCTCCTGCGAATGTATCTCCGGCTCCTGTCGGATCAAATACATCTTCCAACGGCAATGCCGGAGCAAAGAATACTTTATCGTCCTGGAACAATAACGCTCCGTGTTCTCCTTTTTTGATGATCAATGTTTTTGGTCCCATATCACGAATCACACGGCTTGCTTTCACCAACGAGTATTCTCCGGATAACTGGCGTGCTTCCTCATCGTTAATGATCAACACATCGATTAGTTTCAATGTTTCTTTCAAATCATCCAATGCGATATCCATCCAGAAATTCATGGTATCCATTGCGATTAATTTAGGTCTTTTCGCCAAACGCTCAATTACCTGGCGCTGTACCTGCGGGCTCAAATTCCCCAGCATCAAATATTCTGCACCCTGGTAAGATTCAGGAATGATCGGGTCGAAATCTGCCAACACGTTCAACTCTGTTACCAAGGTATCTCTCGAGTTCATATCGTTGTGGTAACGACCTGACCAGAAGAATGTCTTTTCCCCTTTTTTGATTTGCAATCCTTCAAGAGCAACTCCTTTAGAAGCCAAAAGATCCAAGGTTTCCTGTGGGAAATCTTCTCCAACCACCGAAACAATTCGTTGGTCTTTTATAAAGTTTGATGCAGACAGTGCAATAAACGTTCCCGCTCCACCTACAATTTTATCTGTTTTTCCGAATGGTGTTTCGATCGCATCAAAAGCCACACTTCCAACTGTCAATAGACTCATTTTCTCAATTTATTTGGGCAAATGTACACAATAATTTAGGTTTAAGTTGCTCGTTATCCATTAACTATTTATGTTAAAATGGTGTAAACTGTATTTATGTGTTTTAAAAATAATCTTCAAAACAGTTTATTGTGTTTTTATTTTAACATTTTTTAATTCTTTGATTTTTCGGTACATTTATTGTTTAATCCCTTTTCGAATTAAACCAAACGGTTATGAAAAAACATCTTACATTCTTTGGATTATTCGCTCTTGCAGCACTGGGAACTCTTCAGGCTCAGGAAAAGTCGAATTTTGGTACGGATTTTCAGTCAATCAGAAAAGATATGGTTGCCTGGGACCAGGTTCGGGGAGAATGGCTTGCATCTTCGATGGAGGCAATGGCGAATAAGAGACCAACACCGGATCGTAATTTTCCGGAAGAATACACCCCTGCAGAAATGTTTAGCGCCATGCCGGAAGCTACACAAAACAAAATCCGCTCGCAAATTCAGCGATCGAGTACCAATAGCGACAGTATTTCAAGAACCCAATGGAATCGTTTAAACAGTTTCACCAACAGAACTCCCGATTGCAAGCCAGTGATGGGAAGAACTTATGGTGATCCGCATTTAAAGTCTTTTGACGGAGCAACTTACTCCTTCCAGACTGTAGGTGAATTTACACTGGCTAAATCCGGAAGCGGAAACGTGAATATCCAGGTTCGCCAGCGCCCACAATCTGATGACTTTTCTTTAAACACAGCTGTAGCCATGAATGTTGGCGGTGACCGTGTTTGTTTTTACGCGAATGAAAAACCGGATGGAAATAACACCACTCCGCTTCGTATTGAAGGAGAACCTGTTTACATCGACGGGACAAATTATTATTTGGAGCACGGAGGAACAATCAGTGCTTCCGGAAATAACAATTACGTTGTAACCTGGCCAACAGGAGAACGTGTCAAACTGGATGGTTCCAGAACAGGAAACATGGGATTCTATAATATTGCCGTTGAAATCTATCCTTGCTCAGATAATTATGAAGGAATTCTTGGAAATGCAAATGGAAGAAGCTCGGATGATTTTGACATTCGCGGAGGTTCAATGACTGCATCCCGCTGGAATATGGGCGTATTCGGTTCTTCCAACCAAAACGACCAGGTATTGGAAAAAGAATACCTTGCTTTCCTTGCAAAAGATTTCGCGATGCACTACCGCATTACTCAACAGGAGTCTTTGTTTGATTACGGATTCAATCAAAGTACTTTTGCTTTTACGGACTTATCTTTCCCGCGTGTGCACCGCACGTTGGGAGACCTGAACGAAGATGATCGCAGAAGAGCTCAAAGAGAATGTGAACGCAGAGGATTTTCAGGATCGGAATTAAGCGCATGTATGTATGACAATGGTTTCTTGCGCATTGAACCAACTCCGAAACCGAATATCCCGAACAGAACAACAGGAAGACAATTGGATCCGGTAAGAACTCCGTCTCCAAATAGAAACCCTGGTCAAAAGCCATATACTGAACGTTATCCGGTGATCAGAGATGGCGGCTCAGGAACGACACCTACGACTACCCGTGAAGGTCATCCGATCGGTCAAGGTAATTCAACTGGAAATACGGTGAAACCTGTTGGTGCGGAACCTGGAACAAGAGAACCGATCACAACAAGAGAAACCGTGAAACCGGCTGTTCAAAACCCGGAAGTTGCAACTCCGAGAGGAGACGGAAATACGACCACAAGACCTGTTTATACAGGTGGAGCTGTTAAACCTGTTTCAACAGGAAATTCGGGAGTTCAAACCGGTTCGGAATCGACACCTCCACCACGCACTGTTTCTTCCCCTAATCCGGAAGTAAAACCTGTGAAGGTTGATAATCCGGTGATCAAACAACCGGAAGTTATCCGACAACCTGAAGTTACAAGACCCGTTACCCGACCGGTAATTACCCAGCCGGTCCAAACGGAACCAAAATATACACCGCCGCCAAGCAGACCAGTGTCGACGCCGGTACAGCGCCCGGTAAGCACACCGGTCTCGACACCCAATCCAACCCCTTCGAAAACGATTTCAACGCCAATCAGAAGAGGTGGTTAAATCAAAAAGGAGTCTTCGGACTCCTTTTTTATGGTGTCTTGTCGGAGAATTCAAGTGATAATTTTCAAAAATGACGTGTTTTTATCTTCCACAGAAATAGTTAATGCAGTACCAAAATGGATTGTAGAATCCCACAGATGCACTGATTAAGTGCTCGCCTACCGGACTCGCCGTTGGAGTTGTGGCGACTGGTAAGCGCCACCAATATCTGCGCATCAGTGGAAAAAAAACACCAAAATTCTCTGTTGGTCGGAGTGTTTTATATGTCGTTCTCGATACTTCAGGATGAAAATGTTGTGGATTCCAATGACTATCGGGACGAACTGGCATTAGCGGGATGCATCAAGAGCATTTGCAAAAAACTCCCAAATTCTCTCAGGAATTGAAACAAATTAAAAATTGAACGTTAATTACTATTTGAAGCCCTGCTGTTTAGTCGGTTGGTTTCGATGTAAATTTGATTTATGAAGTGGAAGAAGAGGTTGGTGAAGACGGTAAAATGGTTGTTTGCAACCGTTTTGTCTCTCATTTTGCTCATCTCCCTGCTGCTTTACATTTTCAAGGACGACATTATTGACTACGCTGTTGCTGAAATCAATAAAACACTGAAGACCAAGGTTACCGTAGAACAAATCGACCTGACGTTCTGGAGTACGTTTCCGAATCTGAGTCTTGATTTCAACAAGGTTTTTATCCAGGATGCTTTGCCGAATTCCACCCAGCGTGATACGCTTTTGTATACGGAACAGATTCGTCTCAAGTTCAATCCGATGGATATCTGGAATGAGAACTATAACGTAAAGAAAATTGTTATCCGTCCGGGAACCGTTCAACTCAAAGTCAACGAAAAAGGAGAAGTCAATTACGATATTTTCAAGGAGTCCGAAACGGGTGAAAAGACCAATTTCAAACTCAAACTCGAGTCGATCCGGGCAAGCGGCCTGCGCTTTTCCTATCTGAACAAGATCAATGAAAGCAGCTACAAAGCAAAAATCCAGGATATTCATTTAGCCGGAAATTTCACGCAGGATAAATTCGATATTGCGACAGAGGCCAATTTCTACGTGCAGCGCATTCAACATGGATTGGTGCCGTTTATTATCAATCAGCAGGCATCGACGGAAGTCAATATTCACATCGATAAGATTAAGGAAACGTTCCAAATTCCGAATGGAGAACTTCTGCTTTCCGGAATTCCTTTCGATTTTGACTTGAGTGTTGATACCACGGAAGTGAAACTACTTCTGGATGCAAACAAGATTCCTTTGGCGGATCTGGCAAATAAACTCGCGATCAAAGAAGTGAAAACTGTTTCCGAATTGAAAGGTTCCGGAACCGCATCGTTCCATTTGTCATTGCAAAATGCAACCCGGAGAGATTCTTATCCGAAAGTAGATTGTCAATTTTCCATTGATAACGGACGACTGACTGAGCCAACGAAAGGGTTGACGCTGAGAGATATTGACCTGAAAGGATATTATTCCACGATGAAAGGAAAAGGCAAGGAGGAACTGGAAATACAAAATGTTGCTTTTCAAACCATCAGCGGTCCTTTTTCCGGTAATTTGTCTGTGCGGCAATTCTCCAAACCAAGTTACCGCGGTTCGGCCAAAGGTTCAGTCGACCTGGAAGTGATTCACGGTTTGTTCCGGATTCCAAAAATTGAAGAATTGACCGGGCAGGTGAAAGTGAACACCAAATTTCATCTCGAAACGGTTTTCGAAAACAATGAACCTTCGATTGAAATTGTGGACGGAAACGGAAATGCTTTGCTGGATAATGTGGATTTCCGCCTGCAAAATGATTCGAGAAAATTCTATGATATCTACGGAAACCTGATTCTGAATCGCAGTGAAGCGGTTCTCGAAGAGCTCAAGGTGCATTTGGGAGAATCGGATTTGGAACTGAACGGAAGTTTTGATTATATCGATCAATTCTTACAGGATAAACATACCTTGGATGTTTCTGTAATCGCCGAAAGCCGGAAGATCAACCTGAAAGATTTTACCAATACCATTGCCGGAGACCCCAAAACCAACCTGGAAGTCCGCGAGTGGATGCTTCCCACATTGATCAACGGAAATGTAAAAATGAATGTGGATGCGATTCACATGGATCATCACACGTTTTCACAGATTAACGGTGAAATGACGGTCGGAAACCGAAGTATTGTTATTCAGAAACTGCATGGAATTACGGCCAATGCAACGGTACGCGGAAGTTTGGCTGTAGTCGAATCTTCACCGGAATATTTCCAGCTGGCGACGAATCTGAGTTCGAAGGATATTTATTTCAAACCGATTTTCCGGGAATGGAACAATTTCGACCAGGAAGTCATCAAAGAAGATAATATCAGCGGGCGGGCGGAAGCAATCCTGGATTTAAAAGCTCCGTTTGATCTGCATTACGGAATCCTGAAAGACGAGATCGAAGCCCAGATTCAACTGAAAGTCATTGGAGGGCAACTGAAGAATGTGCAGACATTTACCGCATTGACGAAAGATCTGAAGACGACCAAAACGAAAATGATCCTGAAAGAACGGGAGATTGATGCGCTTGCGGGCAAACTCAATAACATCCAGTTTGAGACACTGGAAAACACGATTTTCATTAAAAAGAGCGCAATCATTATTCCGAAAATGGAAATAAAATCCAGTGCGATTAATATTTCTGTCGACGGGAAACATAAGTTCAATAATGACGTCGATTACAAATTTGCCTTCCGTTTCCGCGAACTGAAGCAGCAAAAAGACGAGTCGGAATTTGGAATTGTAGAAGACGACGGAACCGGAATCAAGATCTTTGTGCGGATGTATGGAAATCTGGCTGATCCGATAATCGAGTGGGACAAGACATCCCGGAAGGAAGAAGCAAAACAAAACCGTGAAGAAGCGAAAAAAGAAGCGATTTCGATTTTGAAATCCGAATTGGGCTTATTCAAAAAAGACACGACAATCAAAAAATACCTTCCTCCGAAAAAGGAACACGAAGTTCTTGAAATTCAATTCGGAAAAGAAGAGGAAGTGAATCCGTTCGAAGAGAAAAAGAAGATCGAAAAGGAGAAAAAGGGCCTGAAGAAATTTGGAGAGAAACTCAAGGAGAAAGCCAAGCCTACTGAAAAGGAAGAGTTTACGGTGGAATAGAGTTAAAATGAATTGCGAATTACTTTGATTAATAACCTTTTTCAGTGTTCTCGAACAGACCGGAACGGGTTAATTCGGAATTCGGAATCAGAAATTCGTAATTATATGTATTATTATCGAACAAAAAATGTTTAGATGACCGGAATCCAGTCCTTTGTTGATATGCTTTTTATTGGAGTTATTGCATTGTTTCCCGTAGTAAATCCAATAGGATCGGCTTTTATTGTAAACCCGTTTTTATCCAATTTACCGCAGACCGAAAAGCGGAAAGCCGTTACGAAAATCACGCTTTATGCCTTTAGTTTGTGTACGATTGCCTTTTTTGTGGGACATTGGATCCTGGAATTATTCGGAATTACAATTCCCATCGTCCAACTGGCCGGGGGAATTATGATCTGTAAAATCGGCTGGGACTTGCTTTCTCCGGGTAAAAAAGACGAAAAGGCTTCTCATGAAACGGATTTGAATGAACACTCAAGCTACAGCGATGTGAAGGACAACCTCTTTTACCCGATTACCTTCCCGATCACAACCGGAGCCGGTTCTTTATCCGTTTTGTTCACATTAAGTGCCCACAGTGCTGATAAGCAATTCAATTTATACCTCATCAATACAGCCGCCATTCTGCTGGCAATCATCCTGATGTGTGTTCTGATCTATTTTTTCTTTCTGAATACCAAGAAAATTATCCGGGTGATTGGTCCTGACGGAGAGAAAATTCTGAATCGCATCATTGCCTTTTTAATTTTTTGTGTGGGATTGCAAATTGCAGTAACAGGGATTAAATCGTTGATTTGATTTTTTTTTCGCCCCTTCGGTCTCCTCTGACGGAGTCTGACACTCATCAGAGTCGTCAAGACCTCCAAAGGTATGCATTCCTTTCATATAAAAGGAGATAACAACCGATTATACCGCTTTCTTTCGGAACCATTTCCCTGCATCAATATAAAACAATCCTTTGATGGAAAATGAATTCAGATACGGATTGTCGAACAGGTTTTTAAAGGTATTGAAGTATCCGTAGTCCAGCCCGTTTTTGGAGGCGTAAATGTTGTATTTCCAAACAAAACGCACTTCGCTTCCGGGATAAACTACCCAGCGAACATCAAAATCGAGGGTAAAGGCATTGAAACTGGTGTTGTGGTGACTTTTTCCTGTGGAATCAATTCCGGTATAAGAAGAAGAACGGTAATTTCCGTCCGAAAGTAATTCCATGAACGATCGGTAGGAAACTTCCTGCCAATAATGATTGAAGCGCAATTTCAGGCTGAATGTTTTGGTAAACGTATAATCCAGTGCAACGGAATTTGTAACGATCCAGCGCTCGCGGTTTCCGAGGGTGATTTGATTGGAATAGCTCGTATCCGTCACATGCACGTATCCGAAATTGTGGAAATACTTCGAAACGGTAGAGCTCAAAACGGTAAAGATTTTCGGTGTGATCCGGATTCGCGGACTCAGGTTCAGATCCAGGTTCGACATGCCTTTGCGGTCAAAAACGCGGTGATAAGCATAGAAATCAAGTGCAAAGCGTTTCGAATAATCACTCGAATAAAAACCACCATATTGAAAAGAAGCCGGAAAGTGAACCGGAACACCGAAGGTTCGTGATTCGAAAAAGTCGTATTCGCCTAAAGGATAATAATTCAATGAAACACCTGCCGACAGGAATTTTTTCGTTGTAACAACGTATTCCGTATTGAAGGATAAAAAACCGAATTTAGATGGTTTGTAAAGGTATTCCAGGTTTGCCGAAGCTTCGAAATTCTTTCTTAGAAGTCGTTTGGTTGGTTTATAGCCCGTCCAACGGTAATTTCCCAAAAAGCCGAAGTAATTATTTCTTGCCAGGAAACCCAATTCGTTCGGGTCGAAGTTGTTGTCGCTGTCGTAATATTCTGCAATGAATTGATTGACTCCTTTCACTTTCCGGAAACTCAGGTAAGAAGTCCGGCCCACGGTTGTTTCCGTTTTGGTCGAATTGACGGAAATTTTGGTATTTCCCGTTAAGCTGTAAACCCGCGATTTGTTGAATACCAAACCTTCGAGCATACTCACATTGGAAATTGCATTGATTTCCGGCCGGAATACATTGGTGTTCAGGAAGGAAACATTGGCGTTGTTTTTCAGGTTTTGAGAAAGTACGAACACGTTGTAATTGGAAACCGGGTGGGCGAGCAGCTTCCGATCATTTCCACTTGAATCCGTATAATGTACAAAAGACCGGTTTTCAATGGCATTGAACACTCCGATTCCCAATCCGCCTTTTGTTCTTCCGGAAACTTTCAGTGCATTGATGAGCTGCGCCCGGTCGGGAATGGATTGAATGCGGTTGTTTGGATCTTGTTTTACGGAATCAACAGCCTGGTATTTCAGGTAGCTCTCCGCTCCGATTCTCCGGGAATAGAACAAATCACCGATTCCGAAGAGATCCATTCCTTCCAGGAAAAAAGGACGGTTTTCAGGATAACGAACCTCAAAAGGTGATAAATTCAGAACCAAACGATCCGAAACGGTTTGTCCGAAATCGGGAATTAACGTTGCATCTAAAGTAAATGATTCGCTCAGCCCGACTTTCATATCCATTCCGAAACGCGGTCTGAATCCCCAATTCTGACTTTGTGCATTTTCGTCGTAACTGTCTTCCAAATACATGGTGGAATAGGGCGAAAACGATAAGCGAAGTGGATTTCCGAGGTTTTCGATTCCTTTCAGGTAACCGCTTTGAGTAATTTCACCGTATTGAAGCGGATCTACCGGTGACCAATAGGACATTTCGCGATTCCTGCGGATATTCCGCACATAATTAATCCGCCAGTTTTGAATGGGTTCTTTGGGAAAGCGCAATTGAGTCAGCGGAATCCGGATTTCGACGCTCCAGCCTTCTGCAATCCGTTTGACTTTACTTCGCCAAACGGCATTCCAGGAATAATCATCATTTGTTTGGTTGATAATGGCATCCAGTTCCGTTCCTGCTGCCGTAACATAAAACCCGAAAGCATTCTGCCCGGCGCCATACGGATCAATCAAAACCCCGAACCAATCGGCATTTCCGAAATCATCGCGCTCGGATAAAAAAGCAAGAATGGAATCCGGCTGATTGTCCGTAAACTTCGCTCCGATGTAAATGTATTGGTCGTCATACAGGAATTTTACTTCGCTTTTGTACCTGCTTGGAATTCCGGGTTGTGGATAGTTGTTGATAAAGTCACCCGCAGTTTCCGCCTGATCCCACGCTACTTCGAGGATCATTCCGTCTAAAGTAATCGCATGATCCGTTTTCTTTCCGGAGATGGTTTTTTGCCCCAGGATAGAAAAAGAAATCAGAATAAAAGTTAGAAGTATCGAGTAGCTCAAATTCACAGCGCAAAATTCGTTATTTTTGGTAATATAAAGTCACAGTTATGTCAGCAATAAACTTTCTAATTCGTTTCATTTGTTTTTCAGCCATTGTTGTATCAATTGCTTCTTGCGGACTAAAATATGTGCCCGGACCAAGCTTGCAGGATTTGGAACAGAATAGAAAAACGAAGCTGGAAGAACAACTGACGCGTGATTTTGCTGCAGTAGGGAAAACATATGTTTCACTGACTTACGGAGAAACGGTCATCATCAAACCCTTGTCTTATCAGCGCCTTGATTCGTTATTCGAAGAAAAGTACCGGATGAGTAAAATCGGTTTGTCTACCAAGGAATTGGATCCGCTGATCGAGAATCAGAAAATGGTTTTGCTTTCCGATACCACAGAAGTACTTTATATGGAAACACATTGGTTTGAGTTGATCCAGGATTCGACCTGTGAGTTTATTATTGCACAATGTTTCCTGAATAACAAGAATATTCTGCGAAAAATGGAATTTGTAGACCAGTTTCAAACAGGGAAATCGAATCGTACCTGGGCGGAAATTTACATGAAAGAAGATTGGCTGACGCGTGATATGGGGTATACGTCGAATGAAGACCTGGCGTTTTATTCGAAAATGAAAAACAAGGAATTTAATCTGCAAGGGGCGGAGAAAGAAGCATTTTTAAATAATGTCTTCCTGGTGATGAGTATCGCACGTGAAAACAAGAACACAGCCGCGCAGGGAATTGTATTGAAACTGGCTGCCAATCAACTGCAGAAGGAAATTCCGAATTTCAAACCGGCGGATTATACCTATTCGTTCAAGAAAGAAACTAATGGGGAGACAAAACAGGATCAATACGTAGTCGAAGCTGCTTCTGTTTCAGACAAGAAGATATTGATTACCCGGAAATACGACGAGTTTTTTATGCCTTCATATTGAGATTTTGAAAGGCTGAATCTGCTCGTTTTTGTATAAATAATGTTGCAGGTATTGCGACATTAATTGCTTGTTTTCTTCCTTTTGAGGAATTCCTTTTGTGCGGTAATTGAACCGTTTTCCGTTGCAGCTGATTTGCCAGCCGTTTAGATGTTTGGTAATCAGAATGACTTTCTTCCCGATTTTTAATTGATTCTCCGATTTCAATTCAATGGTTTTCGTTCGGTTCAAACCCGAATCACGCACGGCATTTTTGAGTATTTGCTGAACCTGTTTGTTTTTCGATGAGGACTCATAAAACGTAATCAAACGCCCTTCGTATTGAATCATTCCGCAAAACCGTTTTCCGGAGAAAATTTGAAAGGTATTGTCGGTGAATTTATCGTGTCGCTTCCAGGAAATAAACAACAAACAACAAGCCAGTGCGGCGAAGGGCAATTTCGGAATCATCTGTTTGATGAGCGTTTCGTAGGTACAATAACCGATGAGTCCGATCAATAACAAGAATTGGAAGAAATTCAGGTCAAATCCTGCCGATAAACCTCCGGGAATCCGATCCACAAAACCAATTCCGAGAACCAGGAGCTGCAAGGAAATAACGGTGAGAAAAATAATGAGCGTGTTGAAATAAGGAATCCATGCGGTGAAAACAAGAATGATGAGAAAGAGCAACACAACGAATCCTAAAAGCATTACCACGATATTGGAAAGCAGGAAATAATTGGGGAATTGATGAAACCAATACAGCATAAAAGGAGTGGTAGCGATCGTGGCGGCAATTCCGATAGCGCTTCCTTTCCAAAGCCAGTCGAGCCATTTAGGTTTTACATGAATGAGTTGATAAACCGGATTCTGAAAGAGAAAAATTCCGATCAACGCAACATAGGAAAGCTGAAATCCGATATCGAACAGGTAATACGGATCATACATTAAAAGTACGACGGCTGAAAGAAGCAGGTTGTTCATTCCGTTGTTTTTACGGCTCAGCAGCTGTCCCAAAGTCAGAATGCTGAACATGACGACGGCCCGGATCACGGAAGGTGAAGCACCACTTAACAATCCGAAGCTCCAGATGAGCACGACGGAGAAAATGATGGCTTGTTTCTTTGAAATCCATTTACTGAAAAAACCGAGAATGGTTTGAAAAATGATCAGGATAATTCCGACATGCAATCCCGAAACAGCCAAAACGTGCATGGCTCCGGTATTTGAAAAGGAATCGAGTACTTCGGGATCAATTCCGGCTTTGTTTCCAAGTAAAAGAGCAACTCCGATTCCCGAAACGGATTCCGGAAGCCAGCTGCGCATATTCCCGGCCACCTGGTCCTGCCATTTGGAAAAGAAAATAGAGAGGTTATTTCGCGTACCGGTTTTTGAAATGCAGTTGGAAGGAATGAATGCGCGTCCGATATAATGATGTGTTCCGTAATAATAGGCCGCATCGAAACTTCCCGGATTGGTTTCTGTCCGGAAGAATTCCAAAATTGTTTTGAACGCAACATAATCACCGGTGGAATAGGTTTCTTCAAGCGTGTCGAGTGTGAGGATGATATTTCCGGAACCTGGATGCTGCCTGTTACCGTCAGTTGTTTTTTTCAGGCTGATGTGAATGGTCTGATAACCGGATTCCGAAATATTGGATTTGAAAACCGTTCCGAAATTGACTTTTCCCGAAAGTTCATCCAGTGTGGAAGTACGAGCCTTTACCAATTCCGTTTTTCCGAATCCGAGTAGCATAAACCCACAAACCGAAAGTGCGATAGTTGCCTGATTCAGTAAAAAGGATTTCCGGAACAAATCGGAGAAAAGTAAAAAGAGCGCCAACAGAATAAGAACCGACAAAATGCATAATCCTGCAAGGTCTGATCGTTCACCGGAAACAAAAGAAAACAGGATGCCGAGAATTAAACCCAGCGTAATAGGTAATAGTGGCATATGCGTATAGCGGTTTTGAGTGAAATACGATACTAATCTAATAAATTGTAAGATAGAAGATATCCCGAATTGAATTTTCTTTGTTTCTTTACAATCAAAACTTTACAAACCGAATTATGTTCAAACTGAATTATTTCGCACCTGCTTTAACCCTCAGCTTAGCCCTGACATCGTGTGGAGATAGCGGGTCTGATAAAAAAGAAACGGTACCGGTTGAGACAACTACTACGACTTCCCGGGAATCATCTGAGAATGATTATGTTTTGCCGCAACCAATCACTTTAGCCAATGCGTTCAAAGCAGCCGGATTGAAATATGAGGCTGGAAAAACAAACCCTGTGGCAAATGCGGGAAAATATGCGCTTAAAATTGATCAGTTGATGAATTTGGGAGTTTACTCCACGGATTTGGCATATTGTGCCATCAATTCCAAGTCACAGGAAGCACGTGAATATTTGGAAGTGATTCAGAAAGTTGGTTCCAAAGTTGGATTGGAAAGCGTTTTCTCCGATAAAGACTTAATCGCAAAATTCGATAAAGAAATGGGGAATCCGTCCGCATTGGAAGATTTGATTTACGATATCCAGGAAAAAACGGATGTGTATATGGAGGACAATGACCTGAGATCATTGGGAGATATTCAGTTTGCCGGAGCATGGATCGAAGGAATGTACCTGGGAATTAACAATACGAAAGGACAAACCGAAATCGGAAAGGCTTTGGTGGAACAAATGAGTTTGCTGAAGAATATCATCAAAGGATTCAAAAGTCACCCGGCGCAGGAAGATGTGCGTTTGAAGGAAGTGATTGCTCTGTATGAAGGAATATTGACTACTTATGAGAATCAGCCTTCCGTGAAGAAAGTTTCTAAAAACATCAATATTGAAACTCCGGAATTAACCGAAGCGGAATACCAGGCTTTGGCGAAAGAGGTGAAAAAGGTTCGTGATAACATTGTTAAACCCGGAAAATGATTTTTATGAAAAAACTGACTACGTTTTGCTTGCCTCTTATCGTTTGTTTCTTTTGGATAGCTTTGGTTTCGGGAGGTAATGACAGTGCTTTGGAAGCACAGATGAATACGCTGAAACAAGAATGCAAGGAGCTGATTGAAGGATCCAGGTATGAAGGTTCTAAAATTACCTATTACAATGTAGGAACCTCAAAACAAACCAAGAACATTGAAGTTTTTATGTTTCTTTCGAATGAATATCAATTTGCAATCAGTGCAAAAAAATGTTCTGTTCCGGTTTCCATCAAAATATACGATGCGTCGAAAGGAGTGAAAGGACGAACGCTTGTTGCCGAGTTTAAAAAAGTTCAGGGGAAAAACTGGAAATTTTCTTCTAATGAGCTGAATGAGGAATACTTAAAGAAAAAACCGGGATCGGATCGCCTGAAAAATATTCACATCGAGTATAGTATCGCATCCGGGAAAGAATCGAAAGAAGGAATTGTTTTGGTTTACGGTAACAAATCTTAATAGATTAAATGAGGCTTTTTGCCAGATAAAGGCTATTTTTGCACTAAATTTTGTAAGTGATGATTAATGTAACTCTTCCTGACGGATCAGTTAGACAATACGAAGCAGGAGCAACAGCATTGGATGTTGCTCTTAGCATTTCTGAAGGATTGGCTCGTAACGTATTGGCAGCCAAAGTGGATAACGTGGTAATCGATGCGACTCGTCCGTTGACGGGTGACTGCACCTTGCAGTTGCTGACCTGGAATGACGACGAAGGAAAATCGACCATGTGGCACTCTTCAGCTCACTTAATGGCAGAAGCTTTGGAGTTTTACTATCCGGGAATTAAATTGGCGATCGGTCCTCCGGTTGCAAACGGGTATTACTACGACGTAGATTTTATGGATTATACTTTCAAGGAAGAGGATCTGGATAAAATCGAGCAAAAAATGAAGGAGCTTGCAAAGCTAAAGAACCCGTTTGTGCGCAAAGAGGTTTCCAAAGCAGATGCATTGGCATATTTTACGGAAAAAGAGGATCCGTATAAATTGGAGTTGATCCAGGATCTTCCTGACGGATCGATTACGTTTTATACGCAAGGAAACTTCACGGATTTGTGCCGTGGACCTCATATTCCGGATACCGGATTTATCAAAGCGGTAAAATTGATGTCGATTGCCGGTGCTTACTGGCGTGGTGACGAAAAGAACAAGCAATTGACGCGTGTTTACGGAATTACTTTCCCGAAACAAGCTGAATTGACAGATTACCTGGAGAAAGTAGAAGAGGCAAAACGCCGTGACCACCGTAAACTGGGGAAAGAATTGGAATTGTTTACCTTCTCTCAGAAAGTAGGACAAGGTTTGCCGTTGTGGTTGCCGAAAGGAGCTGCATTGCGTGAACGTTTGGAAAACTTCCTGAAAAAAGCACAGCGTAAAGCCGGTTACGAGCAGGTAATTACTCCGCATATCGGAAACAAGGATTTGTATGTGACTTCCGGTCACTACGAGAAATATGGAGCAGATTCGTTCCAGGCGATTAAAACTCCGGATCCGAATGAAGAATTTTTGCTGAAGCCGATGAACTGTCCGCATCACTGCGAGATTTTCAAAAGCAAGCCACGTTCATACAAAGATCTTCCAGCTCGTTTTGCTGAGTTCGGAACGGTATACCGTTACGAGCAAAGTGGTGAGTTGCACGGATTGACACGCGTTCGTGGATTTACGCAGGATGATGCGCACATTTTCTGTACGCAGGATCAGGTGAAAGACGAGTTCAAGAAAGTGATTGATTTGGTGTTGTATATTTTTAAAACACTGGATTTCCAGAACTTCAAGGCTCAGATTTCATTGCGCGACCCTGAAAACCCGTCCAAGTACATCGGAACAGATGAAAACTGGGCGAAAGCGGAAAGTGCTATTATTGAAGCAGCAGCAGAAAAAGAATTGCCTACGATTGTTGAATTGGGTGAAGCAGCATTCTACGGGCCAAAACTGGATTTCATGGTTCAGGATGCGCTTGGAAGAGAATGGCAGTTGGGAACAATCCAGGTAGATTACAATTTGCCGGAGCGTTTTGAATTGGAATATACAGGAGCGGATAACCAAAAACACCGTCCGGTAATGATTCACCGTGCGCCTTTCGGATCGATGGAACGCTTTGTGGCGGTATTGTTGGAACACTGTGCGGGAGACTTCCCGTTATGGCTGACAACCGAGCAAGTTGCAATCCTACCGATCAGCGATAAATACAACGAATATGCGAAAGATGTTTTAGATTTGCTAAATAATTCCGATATTCGCGGCTTCGTTGATGACCGTAACGAAAAGATAGGCAAGAAAATACGCGAGGCAGAACTGAAAAAAATCCCGTTCATGTTGGTTGTAGGAGAGAAAGAAGCTGAAGAAAAGCAAGTCTCTGTAAGACAACGCGGAGAAGGTGATAAGGGTTCTTTGGGAGTAGATGAGTTTGCTGCTTTAGTTCGCCAAGCGATTGAAAAAGAATTGTCGACAAATGTTTAATTAACTGAATGAAAAAAGACAACAGAAGACCTGTAAGAAAAGAAGACAACGATCAGCACCGCATAAACGGGAAAATCACTGCACGTGAAATCCGTTTGGTAGTCGAAGGTGAAGAGCCTCAGGTGATGACCACATCTGCAGCTTTACAGTTGGCAGAAGAACAGGAAATGGATTTGGTGGAGATTTCTCCGAATGCGGTTCCGCCGGTTTGTAAGATTATGGATTACCGTAAATTCTTATACAACCAAAAGAGAAAACAAAAAGAATTGAAAGCGAAACAAAGTAAAGTTGTTTTGAAAGAGATTCGTTTTGGTCCGAACACGGATGATCATGATTTTCAATTTAAATTGACACATGCTCGTAAGTTTTTGGAAGAAGGTTCAAAGGTAAAGGCGTATGTATTTTTCCGTGGTAGAACGATTGTCTTCAAAGATAGAGGTGAGATTCTATTGTTGAAATTTGTTCAGGAATTAGCTGACCTTGGAACGTTGGAACAAATGCCGAAACTGGAAGGGAAGCGAATGATTGTGATGATCAACCCGAAGAAAAAGTAAATTCAAAATTCAAAATGTAAAAGGAGACTCAGTTTTTAATTTTGCATTTTGAATTAGAAATAAAGTTGATAAAGTGCTCATTTTTTAAAGAAAAAGAGAAATGCCAAAAATGAAAACAAATTCCAGTGCTAAGAAGAGATTCACAGTAACTGGGTCTGGTAAAATCAAGAGAAAACACGCTTTTAAAAGCCACATTCTTACGAAGAAAACCAAGAAGCAAAAACGTAATTTGACTCACGCAGGTTTAGTACACGATGCTGACTTGTCGAATGTTAAATTGATGTTGAATATGAAGTAAAAGCAGAACGTACGTTCGCTTTACTTTATGAATTTAAGTTCCGATTCGATACGAGGTATCTGTTTACGGAACGGTATTGTTAACCAAGTATTGAGTACCAAAGTCAGCTGAAACAGTGCTGCACTCTATATTAAAAACGAAAAAGTTATGCCAAGATCGGTAAATCACGTTGCTTCTAGAGCTCGCAGAAAGAACTTTATGAAGTTGGCCAAAGGATACTACGGCCGTAGAAAAAATGTATGGACAGTAGCGAAAAACGCTATTGAAAAAGGATTGAACTATGCTTACGAAGGTCGTAAGCAAAAGAAAAGAAACTTCCGCGCTTTGTGGATTCAGCGTATCAACGCAGGAGCACGTTTGCACGGAATGAGCTATTCTCAATTCATGGGAGCTATCAACAAAAGCGGTATCGAATTGAACCGTAAAGTGTTAGCTGACTTAGCAATGAACCACCCTGAGGCGTTCAAAGCTGTAGTTGATTCTGTGAAAAAATAAAAATCGAAAATACACTTTATCAATAAGAAAAGCGCCCGTTATTTGACGGGCGCTTTTTTGTTTGGTACTAGTCAGCAAAACATAAGATCTCCTTTTTCTAATCTAAGTTGAGGCTTATTTAATTCTCTAACCACTGTTTTAATTCGAATTTGATCATCATTAGATAAAAAGACCGGAATTAATTCTTTTATGTCGATTTTAAGTATTCTGTTTATTATAATTAAATCTTTAAGAGTAAACGGTTTTATTCCGTTCATCAATTCGGACATATGAGTTTTACTTTTATGACCCAATATGGAAGCCAAGTCTTCTTGAGTTAAATCAAAAGATTTTAATTTTTTTCTGATTTGTTGTTTCCTGTTTTCTATAAAGATTCGTTCTTGTTCAGCAATGATTTCTGATTTGTCGCTTTCGCTTATTTTTTCATCTGTTAAGCTGTTCAAGTCAGACCATTCCTTGTTTTCATATTCTTCGATTAAATCTCTTAGCTTGTTTCTGAGGTTTTTAAAATGTAAATTATCTTTAGCTAAAAGTCTTAACTTTCTATCTGCAATCAAAGCTCTCTCTAAATCTAGTTCATTGGTAATAGAACCACTTTCAATCAGCTTTTCTATATCGAAATGTGTTTTCATTATTTTATATAATTTTTATTTCTGAGCCATTTTTCAATGGTATCTTTATTGTTTTTAAACGTCCTTTCATATTCCTGGTGAGTTCCACTCCATACTATGGTAGCTTCACCATCATCAAATTCAATCAATATGAATACTCGGTGAATATGAATATCGAAGAAAAAGAAACCGTCGCTATGGACACAATCTGCGTCATTTCTCACTGCTGTTATTGAGGATGTCTCAGGTTCAAAATTTTCTAAATCTTCAATTAACTGATCAATCTCATTACATAACTTTTTGTTTCCGCTATTTTTCCTTTTTAATTTTAAGAGATTTTTTTTACCTATTATTCTCATCAGTAGTAGCAAATGTAATAAAAGTTCGGTTATATTCCGAACTTTACTTTGTTAAAACATTAATTTTCAGCATAAAGCTATAAATCACGGTTTATTAAATCAACCGTATTTACCACATATTTTCAATGGTTGACTTCATTCAATAACTCTTTGTCGAAAGGTAGGCTTTGTGTTTATCGGTGAATAAGATTAATTTCGAACCAATTTCAATAACTATTCCTGATGAAAAAAGGATTCCTTCTGGCTGCTTTGTTTTTAATGATCAACAGCTTGTTTGCTCAAACCTCCGATATCGTAACAAGTGATTCGATTACTTACCCGGTCCATAAAGAGCATATCGGAACGATTGCATTTATGAAGGAAATCATCCCGATAGAGCAATTTAAAGAATCTGATTTCTTAGAATCATTTGAATTAAAAGAGAAAACCGATTTGAATATCCGCGTTTTCATGGGGAATTCGTTGACGAATTACCTGCATGTGCTTGCTCCGGGATTGAACGCAGAAGAACTTGCTCAGTACGGAAATTACCAGTTTACCTTTTTGGTCGACGGAGTGAAAGTATATACGGAAAACCTGAATGTGAGAGCCGGAAATCCTGACAGTAAGAATAAAAAGACGCTTTTCCGGGTTCCGCTGATCAGTTCGACTGATGAAGATTCCTGGGGAAGATTTCTCTGGAATCGTTTTTGGCTGAGTGGCGGACAGGAAGCTTGTGCAAACGGAGAACATGTGCTGAAGATCGAAATCAGGCCGTATTTGAATCAGAAAGAGCTGTTGGTTGGAGCTTTGATCGCAGAAGGACAACTTCGGGTTCATACACCTGTTGTTAAAATCGATGAAAAACGTGTCCGGATTCAAGCGATTAAATCTCAGAAAGATTGGAGTGTGTCGACAGACCGGATTGATACAGCAAAAATAGAAGAGCTGAACCGGAATATTCTGACGCATGTGTACAAGGATCTGACGAGCATTGTCGTGATTAAAGACGGAAAACTCCTGCTGGAAGAATATTTCAATGGTGCGAATCGGAATGTTCTTCACGATACGCGTTCTGTCGGGAAATCATTTGCTTCAACCTTGTTGGGAATGGCGATTCGTGACGGATACATTCAAAATGAAGGACAGAAGCTGGCGGCGTTTTATGATCTGAAGAACTATCAGAATTCTTCCCCGGCGAAAGATAGTATCAGCTTAAAAGATTTACTGACGATGAATTCCGCTTTTCAGGGTTTTGATATGGATGAATCGTCTCCGGGAAATGAAGAAAAGATGTATCCGACTTCCAATTGGGTGGATTTTACTTTGAATTTGCCAGTTGATGAAACGAAAATCCAGGAGAAAAGATGGGAGTATTTCACAGCCGGAGTTGTGCTTTTGGGCGACATTCTGAATAAATCGGTGCCAAACAATCTGAAACAGTATGCAGATCAGAGTTTATTCAAACCTTTGGGTATTTCGAACTACCAGTGGCAATTTACACCTCAGAAAGTGGTCAATACTGCCGGAGGTTTGAAATTGCGCTCCCTGGATTTGGCCAAATACGGACAATTGTATCAAAATAAAGGATTGTGGAACGGAAAACAGCTTTTACCAAAGGATTGGGTCGAAAAGAGTTTTTCGCATCAAACTTCTGTGATGGATGGCGGATATTACGGGTATTTATTCTGGAATAAAACCTACCAGGTAAACGGGAAAAACTATGAAGTGTATTATTGCAGCGGAAATGGCGGGAATAAGGTGATTGTGTTCAAAGATCAGCCCTTGGTTTTTGTGATTACCGCAACAGCTTACAATAAAGCTTACAGTCATTCGCAGGTAGATAAGATTATTCAGAATTATTTGATTCCTGCAATTGAAAGATAAAACCTTGATCTCAGTTTAGCTCTATCTGCCAGGTAATTTCATTGTTATCATGGAAGATCGGACATAATATGGCTTGTTTTTCACCCGATTCATTCACTAAAAACCAGTCTGTAGAATCAACAAAATCCATGAAGTATTTTTCTTCTTCCAGGCATAAAAGGTGGTATGCTTCTTCTGTTCCGTTTTTAAGACAATTACTTTGCTTAATGGAAAGTTGGATGAATGCAGCAAGACGTTCGAAAGGTATTGGAGATTCGAGGTAATTGAAATGATAAAGAATATCGCCTGAACTTCTCATATCCCAATTGGTTTCGGTGAGCGTTCCGATGTGCAGGTTTTTCCAAAATAATTCGCTGGTTTTCATGTAGTAAGTATCTGTTTGATTAAAGGAAAAAAGACGCATAGACATGTGTCTTTTTAGGGGTAATTGCTTGAAAAGCTATCTTACTTTTTCTTGATTTTCGAAATCGTTTTCCCAAAGGCTTTTGAGGGCTTATCCATATCTTTTATCGCAAAGTTAATGGCTTGAAGGATCAAAGCGGTTACTTGTTCATTCCGGTAATCTTCCGGCTTTTTTACATCAATGTGTCGGATTAAATTCCCGGTTCCGGTCAACAACTGATGTGGATCCTGTAGCAAGGTTCCTTTATTGAATCCCAGGTTCAGATGATTGGTGTAAATAGGCAACATGCAGAAAGCATCCGAAAGCTTATCCGAAATGGAAAAAACAGACGTTAATGCATGTGTGTGATACAACAATTCATTGCCTTCTGGATACAATTCCAGGATATAGTTTCTCAGATCACAATATAGATCGATGACTGATTGATCCTTCAGATCCAAAAAAGATTGAAAATCAGGGTGAATACTTCTTATTTCTGCCATCCGGATTGTTTTTGGCAAGATAGCTATTCCGTTTTTGTCTTCAAAATAACCCGTGCAAACTTCCAGGTGCGGTTCACTCTCGGACTGAAGTTGAAGACGAATAATAATTCGCTCTCCATGAAGTCGGATTGTATGATTTGCTGAAAACCGGCTTCGTATTTTCCGTCTTTGATTCGAACTAAGTGTGCCAATTGTTCGCTGCTTGCGTGATCAAAGATTTTGATACTCGATTCTTCCATTCCTCCCCAATCGGTCCAAACGACAAAACTCAGCGTGTCTCCTTTAGAGACGGAAAGTTCCAGGTTTTGAGAACTGCCTTCGTAGATTGTTGCTACCAGTTGGCGGTTTACGTAAATTTTCATTTGGTCCAGTCCGTCGGCATAAGAGAACTTGCTAAAGAGAAGCAAGAGGAGAAAGCAGAGTTGTTTCATGTGGTAATTTTTCTTCGTTGGAAAGATAGGGATAATTCTGCTTCAATCCCTTTGTTTAATTGACGATTCGTAATATTGCGAATTGCCAAATTAATAAGATGGTGAAATGGCAAAATTGTAAAATTCCAAAAAAGATAAAACGCAAAAGTTGTTCGTAAATCCCTTACGTGGTTAATATCTAATTTTGCATTGTTGATTAATAATTAATCTTTTTATGATTTATAAATAATCAAATAAGTAATTTTGAAACGGAAACTAAAGTAAGAAATAATTTAGAATGTAAGTGGAGAGAACTTGTTTAGCGCGAATAGGTTTTATCATCAAAAACTTACTTTTTCTCTTGTTCGGAAACGTTATGCAGCCGTAATTTTTAAAACTACGAGACATGAACGAACAACAACGAAGCATCGTTCACATGGATCTGGATACTTTTTTCGTTTCCTGTGAACGTTTGGAAGATAACCGCCTGAATGGAAAGCCAATTTTGATCGGAGGAGCTTCTGACAGAGGAGTGGTCGCCAGTTGTAGTTACGAAGCACGGAAATTCGGAATTCACTCGGCAATGCCGATGAAAATGGCCAAAGACCGTTGTCCGGAAGCAATTGTGATCAGTGGAAATGCGGCAAATTACACGAAATACTCGCGCCTGGTAACAGATATTATCCAGGATGCAGTGCCTGTCGTTGAAAAATCATCGATCGATGAATTCTATGTGGATTTGTCGGGGATGGATCGCTTCTTTGGCTGTTACAAATACGCCGGTGAATTGCGTCAGAAGATCATGCGGGAAACGGGATTGCCGATTTCCTTCGGGATGTCGGTCAATAAAACCGTTTCGAAAATTGCAACAGGAGAGGCAAAACCGAATAACCAGATGAATGTCATCGACGGAGAAGAACGATCTTTTTTAAGTCCGCTTTCCGTGCAGAAGATCCCGATGGTTGGGCTGAAAACCTACCAGATGCTTTGTAACCTGGGAGTGAGACGCATCGGAACCATTCAGCAAATGCCGCTTGAAATGCTGGAAAGTGTGCTCGGGCAAAATGGAATTGCGATCTGGAAAAAAGCCCAGGGAATTGATAATAATCCGGTGATCCAATACAGTGAACGGAAATCAATTTCCAGCGAGCGGACTTTTGAACGGGACACGATCGATGTCGTCAGACTGAGGTCAATTGTCTTTGCTTTGGCAGAAAGTCTCATATTTCAATTGCGTAAAAGTGAAAAAGTGTGCGCGTGTGTGACGGTGAAGATTCGTTATTCAGACTTCCAGACAAAGACGCTTCAGCAACGGATTCCGTATTCGGCGGCAGATCATGAGATCCTTCCGATCGTAATGAGTTTGTTCGAAAAATTACATAACCGGCGTTTATTGGTTCGCCTGGTAGGAGTGAGAATGAGTGAGTTGGTGCATGGAAATTACCAGATGCGCTTATTTGATGAAGGCTCGCGTTTGGCGACCTTGTATCAATCCATGGATGATATCCGTGGCCGTTTCGGAGAGCGCGCAATTCTGAGAGCTGTAGGAATGAAAGTGAAGAATGTAGGACATTTTAACCCTTTCAGAGGGGAAACTCCAGTAGTAGTTGAAAACCGGATTGTCTGACATTTTACTAAAGAGGAAAAATGGGAGCGGAATTATCGAATATCCGGAAAACAACACAAGGTTTAAAACTGCAACACAAACACAGAAAAGAATAGGACATTAAACACCTAACCACAAACCTGATCACTCCGCAGGTTATTTCCCTTCGTTCAACAACTGACGAACGGAGGGAAATGATTCCTGCAAAAACAAAACCTTAAAGAAGAAAGATATCTGATTGAAAACCCAACCACCTGAAGAGTCAGCGAAAGCTGACGAAGACTGAGGCTCTGTCCCACAGGACAGGCAAGCCGAAGGACAGCGAAAGCTGACGAAGACTGAGGCTCTGTCCCGCAGGACAGGCAAGCCGAAGGACAGCGAAAGCTGACGAAGACATCAATTATTTCCCTCTGCTCTGTGTAAATAGCGCAAGCCTGACCTACCACCACCTCCCACCTAGCCAAAGAAAGACGGAGGGAAATAATTGAAATGAAGTTCCTTGATGTCACTTCGATACCGGATCAAAAGAGAAGGCGATTGAGAAGTGACATCAGGAATTTGATTATTGATAATGTAGGAAATTTGTAACTCGGGTAGAATGCTCTAAATCGTAATTAGGCATTCGTAATTCGTAATTAACTAGGGATGCTAAACAATCATTCATGTTACAGCCTCAAATACGGAATGGTAGATCCGGAAGAATTGGTTCAGTGGGGCGCAAATTCCGGCTACGACCGCATTGCTTTAACAGACATCAACAATACTTCGGGAGTGTTGAATTTTGTGCGTTATAGCAAAGAAAACGAACGGATCCCTGTTATTGGCGTAGATTTCCGGAATGGGATTTCGTGCTGTTATGTGGTTTTGGCTAAAAACAACGATGGATTTCAGGAAATAAATGACTTCCTGAGCAAGCATACGCACGAAGAAAAACCGTTTCCTTCCCGGGCACCGTTTTTCAAAAATTGCCTGGTGATTTATCCGTGGGGAAAAGAACCCGGGCAATTGACTGAACATGAGTTTGTCGGCGTGGCTGCACATCAGCTGAACCGTTTTCGTTTGAATTCATCGCGGGAATCTGAGAAATATGTTGCGCTCCCGACCATGACTTTTCGTTCAAAACGGGATTTCAATACACATCGTTTACTGAGAGCAATCGATCAGAATGTGTTGCTTTCGAAATTGCCTGTGGAAGAACAAAGTAGGTCGGATGCCCTATTTTTGGCGCGAGCGGATTTATCGGAACTTTATGGTGAGTTCGGGAATTTACTCGTTCAGTCTGAAGAACTGCTGAAACAATGTGAAATCGAATTTGAATTTGCTCCGCAGGCAAAATCACAGAACCTGGCTTTTTATGACGGTTCCAAAGAAAATGATTTGAAACTCATCCGTGCGCTTTGTGAAGAAGGACTTCAGAAACGTTACGATGAAGTGACACCTGAAATCAGGGAGCGTATCGAAAAGGAAATCGGTGTGATTGCCGAAAAGAATTACATCACCTATTTTCTCATTGCCTGGGATGTGATTTCATACGCCCGGTCGAAAGGATATTATTACGTCGGAAGAGGAAGCGGGGCAAACAGTGTTGTGGCGTATTTGTTGGGAATTACAGATGTGGATCCGCTGGAATTGGATTTGTACTTTGAACGCTTCATCAATCTTTACAGGCAAAATCCTCCCGATTTCGACATCGACTTTTCCTGGCGTGACCGCGATGACGTGTTTCGATATATGTTTGAAAAGTTTGAAAATGCGGCTTTGATTTGTACTTACAATACCTTTCAGTACAAAGCCACATTGCGCGAATTGGGAAAAGTATTCGGTTTGCCCAAAACAGATATCGATGCAATTTCAAGCGATAAACACATTCCCAAAGAATACGATCCGATCCAGGAATTGGTTGTGAAATACAGTCACCTGATTTCAGGACTTCCGTCGCATTTGAGTGTGCACGCGGGTGGAATTATCATCAGCGAAAAACCGATTCATTATTTCTCAGCAACCTTCCTGACTTCCAAAGGCTACAAAACCACGCAATTTTCAATGATCGAAGCAGAAGATATCGGTTTGTATAAATTCGATATTCTTTCCCAGCGGGGCTTGGGGAAAATCCGGGACACATTGGATGTGATTGCTTATAATCAGCCGGATAATCCACCTTGTGACATCCACGATGTGCGGAAATTCCTGGTAGACGACAACATCAATAAACTATTGCGGGAAGCAAAAGCGATCGGTTGCTTTTATGTGGAATCTCCCGGAATGCGCATGTTGCTAATCAAATTACGCACGAATAGTTACCTGGAATTGGTCGCTGCGAGTTCCATTATCCGGCCTGGGGTTGCATCTTCAGGAATGATGCGGGAATACATTCTGCGGCACAGGAATCCGGAAAGAATCAAAGAAGCGCACCCGGTTTTGTTGGATATTATGCCCGAAACCTATGGGGTGATGGTATACCAGGAAGACGTCATCAAAGTCGCAAACCAATTCGGAGGATTGGATCTGGCAGAATCAGACGTTCTGCGCAGAGGAATGTCGGGAAAATTCCGTTCGCGGGATGAATTCATGCTCGTGCAGGCAAAGTTCTTTGACAATTCACGCCGGAAAGGCTATGCGGAGAAAGATATCCGGGAAATCTGGCGGCAAATCGAGAGTTTTGCGGGCTATGCCTTTTCAAAAGGTCATTCCGCATCCTATGCGGTGGAAAGCTATCAGTGTTTGTACCTGAAAGCATATTATCCGTTGGAATACATGGTTGCAACGATCAATAATTTCGGAGGATTTTACAGAACGGAAGTCTACGTGTTAGAAGCGAAAAAACTGGGTGCAACCGTCGAAGCGCCGTGTATCAATCGAAGCAGAAGTGAAACGACCATCGATGGAAAAATCATCTGTCTTGGGTTTCAGCACATTTTGGGAATTGAATTGAAACCGCTTCAGGCCCTGCTTCGTGAACGGGATATGGGCGGTGTTTTCACAGGATTTACTGATCTGATGCAACGTGTTTCACTTCCTTTGGAACAATTGCTTTTGCTGATCCGCGTAGGAGCACTTCGTTCCTTTGGAATCCCGAAAAAAGAACTCATGTGGAATGCACACCTCAACTTCCACAAAATGCCCCGTAAATCAGCAGAGCAGCCACAATTGTTTTTGCAGGAGCGCAGGGAATTTGTCTTTCCTGAACTGACCGAAACAGATTTTGAAGAAGTGTTTGAGCACCTGGAACTACTGGAATTTCCGCTGTGTAATCCATTCGATATTTTGGAACAGGAAACACCGGAACACGTGCTTGCCAAAAATCTGGCACATTATGTGAATCAGCGGATCTGCACCTACGGATATTTGATCACCGTGAAAAAGATCCTGAGTTCGAAAAACCAGGTGGTACATTTCGGAACACTTTTCGATCGGGAAGGAGAGCAGCTGGATACGGTTCATTTCCAGGAAGCAGTATTGAACTATCCGTTCAGGGGAAAAGGAATTTATGCCATTCACGGAAAGGTTTCGGAAGAGTTCGGACATTATACGATTGAAGTGGAAAAAATAGAGAAAATGCCCTACAAAACAGATGTCCGGTATACGGATTAACGGGGTTTGAATGAGTTGATTGAAGAAGAATATGAAAAAAAAATACACAAATTTGTATAATCATTTCAAGGGAATTAAAAAATATGTATTTTCGCCAAACTGAAACTACACTGCACCATCTAATCGGGGTACAACATGAAGTTATTTCAATTTTTCAAGACCAAAAATACTCAGGTTGAAGAGAAGACCACGCCAATTGAACTGAATTCGGGAAGTGATATCTTTGAAAAAATTCAACACGAGTTTATCAGCAAAGCTACCAATCATGCTGAGAAAATTGTCCGTGCCTTTAATTCAAAGTACGACGGAGCATTCGATTATTCTATCCGGAGCTTAAACATATTGGATAGCCTGATCGAAGATTTTGCTGATTTCACGGACCTTTCCGACGAAGAAATGATCGATGATTTCAGCACACAAGCCGGCTCCTACATCCTGGAAGTCGCCCGCAGAAATTTCGGAGGAGTTTACTTCTGGGAAGACAATCTGCAGCAGCCGATGCTCAAAACAGGATTTCCGGATTTTGAGATCACACTCTTAACCTATAATAAGGTCAAGAACCGGATCATTCACGGAGAAGAAGACAATATTCCGTACTTCTTCAAGCGTTATTCGGAAAAAGTGCGGAAAGCAGTAAAAGGAGACAATATCACGTTTGAATAAGATCCAACTCCGAAAATAAAACCCTTCACTGATCAGTTAGTTCCTTTTATCAATCAAAAAATCAAGCCGGTTTAGGCTTCTTTTTTCCATAAAAAGGTTTCTTTCTTCTTTTATTTTTTCCGTTGGAGTTTTTGGCTCCGGAAACAGCCCATTCAGGAGCCGGTCCGAAATCCTCAGGCATTGCAACACGTTGAATTTCCATTTCAATCAATCGTTCGATTCGTGCCAGTTTCGGCATATCCTTCGGATTGATCAAAGTATACGCTTCTCCTTTGGTGTTTGCACGAGCCGTTCGCCCGATCCGGTGAACGTAATCTTCCGCATCTCGCGGTGCGTCGTAATTGATCACCAGGTTGATTTCCTTGATATCAATTCCACGGCTCATCACATCCGTTGCAACTAAGATCCGTGTGCGTTTTGAACGGAAACCTCTCAAAACTTCTTCACGGGCTTCCTGTTCCAGGTTGGAAGAAACTCCCTGCGTGTTTTTATATCCGGCTTTTTTGAGCGCATAAACAATTTCGTGTACCTTGCTTTTTGAAGAGGTGAAAATGATGATGCTGTCGTATTCTGTGCGTTCTTTCAGGATGAAATCCAATACTCTATTTTTTTGCTCGTCAAAACAACCAATCACATGTTGTACAACACCGGCTGCAGGTTTCGAAATAGAAAGTGCAATTTCTTTCGGATGGATCAGGATTTTTGAAGCCAGGTTCTTGATCTTTGCCGGCATGGTAGCACTGAAAAGCAAGGTCTGTCTTTTTTTAGGAAGATGAGAGATGATGCGTTCGATATCATCCGAAAATCCCATATCCAGCATTTTGTCCGCTTCGTCCAAAACAAGGTGCTCCAGTTGAGAAAAATCCACATAACCCTGCATCATGTGAGAAAGCAATTTTCCGGGAGTAGCCACAATGATATCGGTTCCTTCTACCAAAGCACTTTTTTGTTCCTCCCATTTTGCTCCGTCACCGCCACCATAGATGGTTGTTGAACCAACAGAAACGAAATAAGACAAGCCTTGAATTTCCTGTTCAATCTGGATGGCAAGTTCCCTGGTAGGAACGAGAATCAAAGTGTTGATTGACGAATCCTCTTTTCCGGTCAGCTTATGCAGAATAGGTAAAATAAACGCAGCGGTTTTCCCCGTTCCCGTTTGAGCACAAGCTAATAAGTCGTGATTTGCAATCACTTCCGGAATGGCAAATTGTTGGATAGGAGTTGCATTTTCAAAGCCCATATGATCAATGGCTTCAAGCACCTGGTCATTTAATCCTAATTCATTGAATTTCATAGGTGCAAAATTAGTGAATCTTATGGAAAGAACGGATTAAAATATTCTGTGGAAGAATGGGGTGTTTTGATTGAAGAAATGGAAGTTTGAAATAAATAAGTGACTGAATTTCATACTTGTTCAAACTCCTGTAAGTCAATGACACGGATTGTTTAGTGAATTGTTTGTTCTGATTCTTAATAATTTGTTAAAAACCGGAAAAAAGAAAAAGATCATGCAACTAAATTTGTACTATATCCGTTTAGTATTCATAGATTTGCGTTATGAAGAAAAAAATATTAGGTATTTTCCTTTTTGTATTAGCTTGGAATACAGCAAAATCCCAGTGCGGACAGTATCCGGTTTTGAATCTCGGGAATGACACAATACTCTGTCATGGAGCTTCAATTACTTATACCGTTCCAAGTGGATATGATGCATATAACTGGAATGTTGCTCCGGGAAATCAACAAAGTATAACAGTCACTTCTCCCACGACATTGATTCTGAATGTAGCAAACTACACACAGAACTTAGTGGTGAACGGTGATTTCGAAGCCGGAAATACCGGGTTTACTTCCGGATACGGATATGTGGCGCCTTCGTTTAATGCGCTTTACCCCGAATCCCTTTATTCCATTACGACTAGCCCGAACATTGTGCACAATGCTTTTTCCAGTTGTAGCGATGTTACCTCAACGGGGCCTGGAAATATGATGGTAGTGAATGGATCTACAACGCCAAACACCATTGTGTGGTCTGAAACGATTGCTGTTAATCCGAATACACTTTATTCTTTTGCAGCTTGGGTAACCAGTGTGGAAAATATTAATCCAGGGGATGTTTCCGTGTTACAGTTCTTTATTAACGGAGTACAAATCGGTTCTGTTTTTAGCCCTACATTGTTGGGATGTAACTGGCAGCAGTTCTTTCAAAACTGGAACTCCGGAGTAAATACATCTGCAACTATTTCCATTGTAGCACAAGTGCCTGTGGGAGGAGGAAAAAATGATTTTGCATTGGATAATATTTCATTTAACACAACTTGTCCTCAATCCGATACGGTAGTGATCGGTTTTGATCCTTCCCAGATCAATGCGGGGCCGAACTTGACATTCTGTGCCAATGAGTCGGATACGATCCAGGCAACAGCAAACTTTCCAAACCCGAATTTTACCTGGAATACAGGACAAACAGGTTCTACGGTGATTCCTACCACTTCAGGAGCATATATCGTAAGTGCAGTAAGTCCTTCAGGATGTAACCTGAAAGATACGGTGTTGGTAAACATCAAAGCAATGCCGTGGGATTTTGATACGGTGGCTGCTATGCCAACGAGCTGTGGAACGAACAACGGAGCGGTTTATACAACTGTAACAGGAACATTTATCGGTCAGCCGCAATATACCTGGAGTGGTCCGGGGCCAAACAGCCCGAACCAGATCAATGCATCTGTGTGGCAGAACCTGGGAGCTGGCTGGTATTACATTGAATTGACAGATAATGGATGTACGAGAAGAGATTCCGTATTGGTAACTCCATTGAACCCACCGGTGGCGGGAGTTTCAGCAAATCCGACTTCGGGTTATGCTCCTTTGAATGTGAACCTGACAAATGGCAGCAGCAACGGAATCACGTATGAATGGGATTTCGGTAATGGAAATTCCACAACGGCAAACGATCTTTCGTCTCAGAATCAAACGTATGATTCGGTTGGGACTTATTTGGTAACCTTGGTTACAATTAGTGGAAACTGTACCGATACGGCAACTGTGCTGATTACGGTGATTCCTCCTCCGATTCCGCCGGTAGTTGTTCCGGTAGATTTGAAAGCGCCGAACATTTTCACTCCTAACGGAGACAATGTGAATGATTTCTTCACCTTCGAGTTGTTGAACATCAAAGAATTGGATGTGACGATTGTAAACCGTTGGGGAAATCCGGTGTACGTTTCAAGCGGAGTTCCGTTTAGCTGGAACGGAAAAGATGCAGCAGGTAATTTGCTTGCAGACGGAGTTTACTTCTACAAATACACGGCTAAAGGCCAGCAGGATGAACCTTTCGAAGGACAAGGATTTGTGCAGCTGATTAAATAAGAATAGCGATCAAACGATACGAAATGGCGGGCCGGAATTATTTTTTCTGAGCCCGCCATTCTTTTAATGACATTTCCCGGTCTTCCACCACATCATAATAATAAATCTGGTTGTCGGGGTAAATCCGGAATTCAAAATAAGTCGCTAAAGCTTGTCCGTTGTCTTCCGCAACAGAAACTCCGTAATATTCCTGGTCATCGGAAGGTTCGGAAGAAATGCGCCCGACCAAATGTCTTTTTCCCTTGGATTCTTTTTCAATTTTATCGGATAGCTCTTTCACTTCCGGAAGTTTCCAAACCTGGTCAATCAACTTGTTTTCCTGGTTGGTCACTTTTACGTGAACATCTTGTTTAGGCTTTTCAACCTTGATTTTCTCTTCTGGTTTTGTTTCCTCCTTTGGAACGGATACTTCCTCTTTTTCAATAACTTGTTCTTCCGTTTTTTCATCACTGCAGGATGCAAGTGCTGCAACGAGGAAACCAATTGCTATGATTCTTTGATGTTTCATGTAACCCAAGATAGTCAAATTGACTTATATTTAAGACGATTTTGATTTTTTTAGCGAATGAAATCATTCCTGACCTTCCTTTTGATTCTAACGAGTATTCCCGGGTTTTCCCAGGTAGTACTTGCAATGCCTGAGTACAATTCTGTTTACCGGGGTTATAACAATATGCTTGAGGTGGCAACGAAAACAAAAATGAACCAAAAGTTTATCCGGTTGTCGTGCAACGGTGCAAAATTGATTCATCACGAAAAAAACAAATGGAGCATTATTCCCGAAACGGAAAATGACACCATTGAAATCACGATGTTTCATTCAAAAACTAAAAGGGTTATCGATCGCTTTGTTTTTAAAGTGAAAGATCTGCCCGATCCGACTTTGTATGTAGGAGCGACTGAAGCAGGAGGTAAGATTTCAAAGCTGGAAACCAGGTTGTTTATCCGGTATGTGGATACTCATCTGAAAGCTGAATTTTCCGTGCTGAGCGGAGCATTGATCATTGAAAAAGATTTCCGCTTGTTTGAATTTGAAGGAAATCAATTGGGAGAGGATTACCTGGAGTATGTGAAAACAATTCCTTACGGAACCAAAGTGAAAATCAAGGCTCTGGTGATTGGTCCGGATCGGAAAGAGCGAATAATTACTGGTGAATATATCTTATAATATGCGAGTGATTCTATTTCTGATGATTCTTTTTGCGGTTTTTGAATCGACTGCCCAGGGAGTTATTTCCTGTCCGGAAGCTGCTGTTTTGTATCGGGGATATGATAACAAACTGGAGTTGGGAGCCGGTAGAAAGACGGAATTTCTGACACTTGAAGGAGAAGGAGTCGGTGTGCAGAAACAGGCTGATTCTTCGTTTATTGTGAGAATATCAGGCCCCGGAAGAATGGTGGTTTTGAATGTAAAAAACACAAAAACCGGAAAAGTTGTTGCTCAACAGAGTTACCGGGTAATGAATCTGCCTTCGCCGGTTCTCTTTTGGGGAAAATATGCAGATGGTTCAAAGATTACGCTGGATCAGGAAGAATTATGGGCCAATTATGATGATTCGGACTTATTAGGAGATTTGAAACTTGCGGTACTTGTTTATGAGGTTCAAATTGAGGGGTTTGACGGCGTTTTCAAAGTGGGAGGCAACAAAATCACTCCTGAAATTAGTGAAGCCGTGAAAAAGGCTCGTGCGCTAAAAGAAGGAAAGGAAGTTGTTATAACGCTTGTTGCCAATGTTTCCGGACGTGATCACATTCTTCGCAAAAAGACGGCAAGATTCTTTTACTGAATGAGTTTCAAGGAAGAACCATTTTTGAAGATTTTCTATCTTTGCGCCATGATTCAAAGAATGAATGCAAATTGGTTCTTGTTGGGTTGCCTTTTTGTTCTTTTCAGTTGTGAAACAAAAATGAAGCTTACTCAGGAAGAGAAAACTCAAAAAGAAGCGGCACAATCTCCGTTTCCAACATTCAATAAACTTCCAAAATCATTTGTTCCCCGTTATTACGATAGTATCAGCCAGTTTTACCGAAACCGTATTGCCCCGGATTTTAACGGGATGTTTTTGGTGGCGAAAAACGGGGAAATCGTCTATGAGCGCTACAAAGGAATGGCGAATCATCAGTACAACCGCCGGATTGATAAACACACGCCTTTACATGTAGCTTCCATTTCGAAAGTCGTTACGGCTGTTATCATCTGCAAACTGGCAGATTCCGGAGATTTGATCCTGGATAAGGATATCCGTTCATATTTACCGGAAATCATGTACGAAGGAATCACGGTTCGTATGCTTTTGAATCACCGGAGCGGAATTCCGTATTACGGTTATTTTCCGCATTCTATCTGGCCTGCAAACAAAACACTGACGAATCAGAAGATCATCCAGTTATTGAATCAATACAAAATGCCCTTGTATTTTCCACCGAACTCACAATTCTCCTACTGCAATACCAATTATGCTTTACTGGCTTTGATTGCAGAACGGGTTACGCATAAGAAATTTCCGGCCTTGGCGCAGGAAATGATTTTTGAACCTTTGGGAATGACGGATTCGTTTATCAACGATGGGTCGCAAAATTCGGACAGTTTATCCTTGTCTTACGATTCGAAGAACAGGGTAGAACCTTTTACTAACCTGGACGGAATTTACGGCGATAAAAACCTGTATACCACAGCAAGAGATTTGCTGAAGCTCGATAAAGCGACTTATTCCGGAAATTTTCTCAGTGATTCGATCAAAAAGGAAATGTTTCGCGGGTACAGTTATGAACGGGTAGGCAAGAGCAATTACGGTTTGGGGTATCGTTTGAGAGAAGATAAGGGAAAATCGACCTTGTTTTTTCATACCGGTTGGTGGCACGGAAGCACCGGTTGTTATGCTTCGCTTCGCCAGGATACCATTTGTATGGTGATCATTTCAAATCATTACACCCGGAAAGTATTTGCAATCAATCGTTTGTCGACACTTTTCGGATCTTATCCCTACGAGCCGTTAATTGATACCAAGGAAAATTTTGTGCAGCCGAATGTGGCGAAAACACATGTCAACGAAGCAGTCAACAGGAAACGAAAATGAGTGAAACTTCAGTTATTTGTCATTGCGGCAGCGGGAAAAAGGTTGAAGACTGTTGCGAACCTTTTTTGTCCGGGAAAGCATTTCCGGAAACAGCGGAACAATTGATGCGCTCGCGCTATTCGGCTTACGTGACTTTGAATGTTGCCTATATCCTGGAAACGACAGCGCCCAAATTCAGAAAGTATTATTCTCCGAAATCCATTTTGGAATGGGCAGCAAACAGCACCTGGATTAGTTTGGAAATCGTTTCTTCGGAAGAGAAAAGAGTGAAATTCATCGCCACTTATCTCGACGATCAGCAACAGTTAACACGTCACAAAGAAGATTCCAAATTTGAAAAATCCGGAGGACGCTGGTATTTCGTGGATGGAAAAACGTTCGACTAATGCTTATTGAAAAGTTTTGTCTGAGAGTTTCGCAGGTCATTTTGCTAAAATCTTTGCGCTCTTTATTTCTCTGCGTTTATAAATGGAGTCTTATTTAACCGCAAAGAGTGAAAGAACGCAAAGGCAGTAAATGATGAACTACTGATGTTCTCGTAAAGTCCTATTGAAACAATTCCGTCAATATCCTTCCTTTTCCGGTAGGCATAGAGAAATGCAGCATTTCAGAAATGGTTTTGCTGATATCCAATTGCTCGGCAGGGGTTTTGTACTCTACGTTTTTCTTGAAATCCGGACCCATTGCCAGTAAGCTGATGTGTCTGCATCCTTCACATCCGTCGCCATGACTGATATAACCATCTTTGTGTCCGTCCAAATGTCTTCCGTGATCGTTGGTGATCAGCAAAGTCGTTTTGTTTTTCAATTTGTCATTTGCCTGGATGAAATTCCAAAGTTGGAAAGCATAATCGTCACATTTTTGAATCGAACTCAGGTACTTTTCCCATTCTTTGGAATGCGCGTATGCATCAGCAGCCAGTAAATTAATGAGCATCAAATGAGGAGGTTTATCCGTCGAAAGCACCTCTTTGACCTTGTTGAATGTTTCCTGATCTCCGGCATAATCAGAGCTGTTTCCGTTCGGTCCGCAGTAAGTACAAGGTTTGTAGACATTCCACCATTTTTTGTAATTGGTATTTCCCAATACTTCCAGTTTTCCCTTGCTGGAAATCACCCATGCGTCTGATTTCGGAACATTTTTTTCCTTCAGATAATACTGAAACATGGACGGATATTTCGGAAGCTTCTTCCCGCTGTTGGAAATGCTTTGGTATCTTCCTGTGATGATTGCTGTGTGTCCTGAAATAGTGAAAGTAGGGCCGTTGTTTCTGAAATTGCTCAACAAAACACCTTCTCTTTTCAATTCATTTCCCAGGTGTGGAATGTATTTGTAGGTCGTGTCACCGAACGTTTCCGTAAAACGCGGACCGTCGATAATCAGTACGATTACATATTCCGTATTGTATTTTTTTGCAGGTGTGTCGGGAGATTTTTTGAAATCAAATGAACTGGTCACCAAAACTCCAATCGCAATAAATGCCGATAGTAACAATCTAGTCATGCTTCATTTTAAGTCTATAAAGTTACTTTTTTTAATCAAACGGCGGGTCATAGAATAAAATAGCAGAAATAAAATAAGTTCAGTTTTGTAACGTTTCTTAACTTTAGAATTCTATAATTCAGACTTCTGCTTATGATCATTTTTCTTTTGCAAACACACTTATTCTTACCTTCCTCTAAATCCTTGTTAAAGAGTAGTCTGGGGTTCAGTGCTGTTTCTAAAAAAGGCATGTATCATTGATGGAACTATTACAACAACTTTATTTTAGACTAACTCGAAGGAAGGATTCATGATCGAATTTGATTCCGGGAGAACAACTATTTCTTTACATTATGAAGACGAAAAGAGTATTAATTATTGATGACGAAATTGATGCCAGACGTGTTATTTCCAAATACCTGGAACGTTATTTTCCCAATTTCCAGGTTTTAGGAGAAGCGGATTCGTATAAGTCGGCTGTTCAGCTGATCAATGAGACGGAAGCGGATTTGATCTTCATTGATATTAATTTGGGAGATGGAACCGGGTTTGATGTATTGGATGAAAGTGATGCTTTTGCAGCGCAGATCATCTTTACAACGGCCTTTGATCAATATGCCGTAAAAGCATTCCGTTACCAGGCTTTGGATTACCTGATGAAACCGATCGACTCGGAATTGTTTGTTGAAGCTGTAAACCAGGCCCTGGATAAAGTAAGAGAACGCCGTTCCATGAGTGTCGATCAAATCATGATTTCTTACGGAAATGGTGAACGTAAAATTTCCATTCCGACAACCGATGGAATGTGCTTCGTTCGCCTGGATGCAATTATTTGTTTCGAAGCAGACAGCTCTTACTGCAAAGTCTTTTTAGAAGATTCAAAAGAAATATTGGTGTCGAAGCCATTGAAATTCTTCGATGATAAACTGAGATCAAACGTCAATTTTATCCGGCCACATAAATCCTTCATCATCAATATGAAATATGTAGATGAATACCTGAAGGAAGAAGGAGGATATATCAAATTGAAGAACGGCTTGAAAATCCCGATTTCCCGGCAGAAGAAAGAAGATGTGATCCGGGATTTACAGACCCATTTTTTATAAAAGAAGGAACTTGATGCATCGGACTTGATGTCTTATACTCTCCGAAATAATGATACGGTTTCTGATTTAGAAAACAATCCAAACTTCAAACTGAATAATTCATGATGTGTTCTATGGTTCTATGTGGTTCATTTTACCACATAGAGCACAGTAGGTTACATAGCTTTTTAATGTTTAAGTATTGTCCTAAAGTTTAGGTGATTTTTTTTAATTGCACGCAGATTTTAATTACTAGTTATTTGCGAAATCAGTGGCATCTGCCTGGAAAAAATAAGTTATTACCTATATTCTGGGACAGCACCAATGTTTATGTCGCTTGGTAGGTTTTCTACATTGTTACCGGATTCTATTAAATTTGCGGACGAAATAAATCTAATGCCTTTTGAGTTTGATTAAGTACATCGTATGCGGACTCTTTCTTGTCGGAATTGCATTATCGGGCTCTGCACAAACCAATCATATTTCCTGGGAATATAATTACGATCATTTTGGAATAAAAAATGGTTTGCCAAGTTCTGAAACCTACCAGGTTTACCAGGATAAATCAGGTTTGTTGTGGATTTTGACCGATCGCGGAGTGGTAAAGTACGACGGATTTGCATTTCAAAAATACACTACTGAGAACGGGTTGTGTGACAATGTCAATTTCAGGATTGCTGAAGATGAAAATGGTGGAGTTTGGTTTTTAGGATACAATGGTTTGTTAAGTGTTTTCAGAGAGGGGAAAATGAATGCTTACAGATACAACCATTTATTGAAAAAAAATGTTCCCATTGGTCAGAATGCGTTTATTTCATTTTGCATAGAAAAAGATAATTCACTTATATATAGTGTGTATGGAAGAAAGACAATTCTTCGGATAAGTGAAAATGGTAAAATAGAGCGATTATCAGATAAATTTCCCCGTTCGGTTTTCTTTTTTGAATTTGGAAAAGAACTTTTGTGTGTCCAGGCAAGTAAGACACTTTCTCCTGATCGTATCGATTTTGTTCGAAACGGAAAAACGTTTTTTGCTGGGAATTTGCACCTTAACGGGGTTACCAGGGCCAAAAAATACAAGGGATATCATTTCATTATGACAGAGATGAAACTATATCTCCAGGATGGACACAGATTTAAGTTGCTGTTAGGAGGTAAGCAAGTGATTTCATTAGATTCTGATGAGCATTTTTTGTATGTTGGATTCTACAAAGGAGGAATGACGAAATACCTGTTTGACCCTAAGAAGAAGACGCTCATTCCGGTTCAGGATTATTTATCAGATTATTCTGTAACATCTACTTTTAAGGATTTAAATAACACGTTGTGGATTACAACACTTGAAAATGGATTGTTTTCGCTTCCTGATGAAGCATTTAAACAATTGAAAGTTAATGACAATATCTTGTCTGAAGAGGTTCGTTTTATCAACGGGCATAAGAGTAAAGTAATTATTACGCATTATGTAGGTAAATGGCAGCAATTATATCCTCCTTATTTATGTAAAGATGTTGGGAAGATTTTTCACCATTTGAATTTATTGCCTGTAAACAATGGGTTTGTATTTAAGAAGAATGTGGTGAATTGGAATGATTGGAAAGATGTAGATGCTGCAACTTATGATTTCAATCCGAAATATGTAAACGGTTCTTTTGTTGTAGGGATTAGTCAATTAGGAACCGAGATTATTGAAACAAACGGAACTTCAAAGTATTCCCTTGATATAAAACCTGCACGTGAGTATGATCTTACCAGGTCTTATGTTTGGTTTTATCTCATGCAGCGCAAAAAAATATTTGTTGTGTATGATACCGGAATCAATGTTTTTAGCATTAAAAATTCAAAAACATCAGGGAAATATAGAACTGTTTTGAACAAAGGAGTGAAGATGTTGAAATACAATCCGGTTTGGGGATTACTTGCAGTAACGGATACTGATGGGCTTTTCAGTATCAATATGCAAAAGGAAAGTGCTTCAAAACTCGCTGCTAATCTCAATCTGGGAGAACAACTGTTAAATATTTTCTTTGACGAGAAGAATCGGTTGTGGGTGGTTAGCGAAAAGGGTGTGTTTTCGTTGGTAAGAAAAAATAATCGGGTTGTTTGTCACCGTTTTATAAATAAGAAACTTTTATCAAGTGCTGAGATAACCGATTTGTATGTTTATAACGATGTCGTTTATTTGGCTACTAAATTTGGTGTGCAGAAAATAGATGTTTCGAAAATGAAGAAAGAGCTGCCGGATTGTCCGGTGAACGTATTCACCATTCGCACATTTTCTAAGAATAGAGAATTGGGACAAACGAAAATAATCTCTGTAAATACGGATCTGATCAAGATCAATCTGCTGAATAGAAATCTGACGAAAAATACAACTTACAGGTACCGTTTCGGGAAAGATCAAACCTGGATTAAATCGGATAAAGGAGAAATTATTCTGAATAATCCGCCAGCAGGAAAGTATGACTTGGAGGTTTCGTACTTAAACAACTTTAATGTCTGGTCGAAACCGGCGTTGATAGGAGGTTTTGAGGTTGAAAGAACGATTTTCCTGCGTTGGTATTTTTTAGTGCTCTATGCGCTGATTGTGATCTTTTTGTTTTCGATTATTTTAAAACTTTCCATTCGATATGTCAATAAAAAGAATTACATCCTGAACCGGATGATTGAATTGGAACAGATGGCCTTATCAGCACAAATGAACCCACATTTTATTTTCAATTCATTGAATTCGATTCACAGTTTTCTACTGTTTGAAGAAAATGAGAATGCGGAAAAATACCTGATTCGCTTTTCCAAATTGATCCGGCAGACTTTGGGGAATTCCAGGAAGCAATACATTACCCTGGAAGAAGAAGGTGAAATGTTGAAGAATTACATTCTCCTGGAGCAAATGCGCTTTAAAAGCACGTTTACTTTTGATATTGATTGTAATTTAAAACGATTACCTGCGCATCCGTTTATTCCCCCGATGTTGATTCAGCCTTATGTTGAGAATGCCATTATTCATGGATTGAATAAGCGGTTAGAGGGTGGAGAGTTATTCCTGAAGTTTTACGTGGAAGACAAATTCTTAAAGGTTTTGGTACAAGATAACGGAATCGGGTATTCGGCATCCATGAAAAGTCAACGGGATACCGGGCATAAATCCTATGGAACTCAAATCACGGAAGAACGCATGAAATCCTTAAAAGGAAAAAACAAGGAAGAATACAGTGTCACGGTCAGTAATATGGATGTGTCGAACCTAGAATTTCCAGGAACCCGGGTGATTTTAACGATTCCAATCGATGTGAATTGAATATGTGAAAATTGACCCCAAGAATCCTCTTTTCATTCCGATAGCTATCGGAACTCCATTTTCAATTGATTTTATCCATACATTGTGTCCCTTCTTTGTAACAGGATTCTATTAAATTTACGGACGAAATAAATCTAACACCTTTTCAGTTTGATTAAGTACATCGTATGCGGACTCTTTCTTGTCGGAATTGCATTATCGGGCTCTGCACAAACCAATCATATTTCCTGGGAATATAATTACGATCATTTTGGAATAAAAAATGGTTTGCCAAGTTCTGAAACCTACCAGGTTTACCAGGATAAATCAGGCTTGTTGTGGATACTGACCGATCGCGGAGTGGTAAAGTACGACGGATTTGCATTTCAAAAATACACTATTGAGAACGGGTTGTGTGACAATGTCAATTTCAGAGTGACTGAAGATGAAAACGGCGGAGTTTGGTTTGTTGGATTTAACGGTTTGCTAAGTGTTTTTAAAGACGGGAAAATGCAGGCGTATAAATACAATCACGTGCTCCGGAAAGCCATTCCATTTAGTAGTAATACCAACATTACAATTCATATAAATAAGGATCATTCTGTTGTTTATTGTGTGTTCAGGAAGAAGATCATTTCAGTTAGTAAAGATGGAAAGGTTAAAGATCTTGGTAAGGGATTAGTCAATATCGGGTGTTTTTTTGAATTCGGAAATGATATTCTATGCTTACAGGAACAATTACGTGGCGGAACTACAGCGAACTACTATTTTCGGAACAATAAGCTGGTTTTTGCCGGAAATTTATTGCTTTCAGGTACTACAAGACTAAAGAAGCATAAAAATTATTGCTTTGTACAGTCCGGGTATCAACTGTATTTAAATGACGGGGAAAAGTTTAAACCGCTTGTGGGGGATCGCCAGGTTATTTCATTGGATTCGGACGAGCAGTTTTTATATGTGGGGATGTATAAAAACGGGATGAATAAATACCGGTTTGATCCGAAAACAAAAGAATTGGTTTTGGTCCGGCATTATTTACCCGGTTATTCTGTCACTTCAGCCTATAAAGATTCAAATGGGACTTTATGGATGACCACGCTGGAGAAAGGCCTTTTTGCCATTTATGATGAAGCATTGAAGCAATTGGCTATTAATGGAAAAAACTTGTCAGAAGAAGTTCGTTTTATTAACGGGAATAAGCAAAAAGTTGTCATTACTCATTACGTGGGGAAATGGCAGCAGTTGTATCCGCCGTTTTTATGTAAAGATGCGGGGAAAATTGTTACTAGATATAATTTGCTGCCGGTAGGAGATGGATTTTTCTTTCGCAAAGGGGAGGTTGATTGGAGTGATTGGAAAGATGTAGACGCAACCGGTATTGGAAACCCGGTTTACGCAAATGATTCGTGTGTTTTTGGAATTATAAGCGATCTGGAACATTTCGTGAAAATGACCAAATCATCCCAGATAATTTATAAAATCCCGGAAATTCAATCTTCAAAGTTGATCGGCTCCTTTCTTTCGTTTTATTTCGTTTCGGATAAAAAAATATTTATTCTTTTTCATGAGGGTATTTTTGTGTTTGATGTCGAAGGTCTAAACATTGCGAATAATTACAGAACTGTTTTAAGGAAAAGAATTCATGAGATAAAGTATAATAAGATTTGGGGATTAATTGCTCATTCAAGCATCGAAGGACTTTTTCAAATCAATACGGAAAAAGAGAATTATTCGAGATTTGCACCGAAACTCAATATAGGCACACAAATTTCGAGTGTTTTTTTTGATGAAAAGGACCAACTCTGGGTTGCGAGTGAAAAAGGAATTTTTGTTTTGGTAAAGAAAGACGGAAAAATCAGTGTGAAATCTTTCCTGAACAAGAAGTTGCTGTCGAGTTCCGAAATCATGAGTTTGTATGCTTATAAGGATGTGCTTTACCTGGCAACCAAATTCGGGGTTCAAAAGATAAACTTCCGGGAGCTCAAAAAAGAAAAATTTGATTGTCCGCTTTCTGTTTTTTCGATGAAAGCATTTGCTAATAACGAAGAAATACGGGAAGATAAAGTGTTCCCTGCAAATACGGACCTGATTAAAATTCGCCTTTTAAATAAATACCTGAGCAAGTACAAGATATACAGGTATCGTTTCGGAAAAGATCAAACCTGGATCAAGTCAGATAAAGGAGAAATCATTCTCAATAATCCGTCAGATGGAAAATACGACCTGGAGATTTCCTATTTAAACAATTTTGATTCCTGGACAAAGCCGGTTAAAATAGCTGGATTTGAAGTGGTCAGGAACGTGTTCCTGCGTTGGTATTTTTTACTGCTTTATGCGTTGCTTGTGATCTTTTTGTTTTCGATTATTTTAAAACTTTCCATTCGATACGTCAATAAAAAAAATTACATCCTGAACCGGATGATTGAATTGGAACAGATGGCCTTGTCAGCACAAATGAACCCGCATTTTATCTTCAATTCATTGAATTCGATTCACAGTTTTTTATTGTTTGAAGAAAATGAAAATGCAGAAAAATACCTGATTCGCTTTTCCAAATTGATCCGGCAGACTTTGGGAAATTCCAGGAAGCAATATATTACGCTGGAAGAAGAGTGTGAAATGTTGAAGAATTACATTCTCCTGGAACAAATGCGATTCAAAAGTACGTTTACTTTCAACATTGACTGTAATTTAAAACGATTGCCTGCGCATCCGTTTATTCCCCCGATGTTGATTCAGCCTTACATCGAGAATGCTATTATTCATGGATTGAACAAGCGATCAGAAGGCGGAGAGCTATTCCTGAAGTTTTACGTGGAGGATAAGTTCTTAAAGGTTCTGGTACAAGATAACGGAATCGGGTATTCGGCATCCATGAAAAGCCAACGGGATACCGGACATAAATCTTATGGAACGCAAATCACGGAAGAACGCATGAAATCCTTAAAAGGAAAAAATAAAGAAGAATATAGCGTTGCGGTTGGTACCATGGACGCATCGAACTCTGAATTTCCGGGAACCCTGGTGATTTTAACCATTCCAATCGAGGTGAATTGAAAATGTGAAAGTTAGAAAGAGGGAATTCAAAATTCAAAATGCAAAATTCAAAATTGGAGGTGGGATACCTTTTCAATTTTTGAATTCTCCATTTTCAATTGATTTTACCCGTGCATCGTTTCCGATTTCCCGTATTTATCCATTAAGGAAGCTTCGAACTCCAGGAATTTTTTCCAGCGTGCATCCACATCAATTCCTTCGCCGTATTTGCGGGCGAAATTCAGGAATACAATGTAATGGCGAGCTTCGCTTTCCATCAAACTGCGGTAAAAAACGCGCAGATCTTCGTCGTTGATTTCTTCCGAAAGAATTTTGAAACGTTCGCAGCTTCTTGCTTCAATCATGGCAGCAAACAATAATTGATTCACCATGTGTGATTTTTTCGGATTCCCGGAATGAGTCACTTTCAGGAAATCAAGCAGGTCGTGAACATATGGATCTTTGCGCTCGAAGCCAAGCTGGTAACCACGTTCCAGGATTTTGTCGTGCACCATTCCGAAATGCTCCATTTCTTCCTGGCAAATTTCAATCATGGATTTCACCATATCCGGGTATTGCGGATACTGAACAATAATGGAAATAGCATTGCTCGCTGCTTTTTGTTCGCAGAAGGCATGATCCGTCAATATTTCCTCGATGTTCTTTTCTACAATATTCACCCAACGCGGGTCGGTCGGCAGTTTTAAACCTAACATAATTGAAATTTTACGGCAAATTTCGTTATTTCTTGAATTCAAATCCTAGTTTTGTTAGAATAATATCGAAAATATGAGATTCTCAATACTTCTGTTTTCAGTTTGTTTCGGACTGTTTTCAAATCAATCGTTTTCTCAGAAAGATGCGCCAAAAGTCGTAGTCGGAATTGTCGTTGACCAAATGTGTTACGATTACCTCTACCGTTTCTATCCGCAATTCGGGAAGGACGGCTTCAAGCGTTTGATGGATAAAGGAGCTCATTTCAGAAATGTGACTTATAACTATGTTCCCACGTTTACCGGTCCGGGACACGCTTCTATTTATACGGGAAGTACTCCGAGCAACCACGGAATTGTGGCGAACGAATGGCATCACCGCGCTTTCGGAAGAGAAGTGAACTGCGTGGAAGATACGACCGTTGCAACTGTTGGTTCGGTCAGTAAATACGGAAAATGTTCGCCTTACTTTCTGCGTTCGAATACGATTACCGATCAATTGAAACTGACTTATCCGACGTCAAGAGTGATTGGTGTTTCGATTAAGGACCGCAGTGCTATTTTGCCTGCCGGACATTTATCCGATGGTTCTTATTGGTACGATTATGCAACCGGAAATTTCATTACATCGACATTTTATAAAACCGAATTGCCTGCATGGGTGAATCGCTTCAACGACCGGAAACTGGTTTCGAATTATGTGAATCAGCCGTGGAATTTGCTGAAAGATTCGGCTTGTTATACATACATCAAACAGGATAATTCTCCTTACGAAGGATTGGTAGGAGGAAAGACGAGTCCGGTTTTCCCATATGATTTCAGTAAATCTGCTCCTTCAGATCAATTGAATTTGTTTACGATCATGCCGGCAGCGAATACCTTTCTAACAGATTTTGCCATCCAGGCCTTGACGGATGAAAAGTTGGGAACGCACGCAACAACGGATTTCCTGACGATCAGTTATTCTACTCCGGATATTGCCGGTCACACATTCGGACCATATTCATTGGAAATGGAAGACATGTACTTCCGCTTGGACCAGGAATTGGCCCGTTTGTTCCAAACGTTGGACAAGCAAATCGGGAAGGGGCAGTATGTGGTTTTCCTGACGGCGGATCATGCGGTAGTTCCGGTTCCACAGTTTTTGGCAGATCATAAATTGCCGGGCGGATATTTGTTTCTGAAAGATAAAACGGACAGTTTGCGTGCAAAATGTGTGGTGAAATTCGGGAAAGATTACCTGAATACGATTGAAAATGACAATGTGTATTTGATTGATGCCGTTTTGGGAACTGAAACTGAAGCGCAGGTTACGGCTTTTTTCAAGCAGGAAATTTCCAAATGGTCGGAAGTGAAGCGCGTTTATACGAAAGAAGAATTGCAATCCAAAACGGCAGAAAACTGGCAGCAAATGGTTGCTTCTGGTTATGATAAGGAACGAAGCGGTGAATTGATTTTCATTCTTCAGCCGGGCTATTTGCCGAAAACTTCGGACACTCCGGGGTCGCACAAAGGAACAAGTCACGGTTCTGCATTCAATTACGATACGCACGTTCCGGTATTGTTCTACGGAAAAGAAATTCTTCCGCAGGATGTCTTCACGCCTTATGAAATTGTAGACATCACGGCAACGTTGGTTCATATCCTCGATGTGCAACGTCCGAATACAGCGGTAGGCAAGCCGATGGTGGAATTATTTAAAAAGAAGTAGGTTTCGACTTCGATTGGATTGTTGCCTTCGACTTCGCTCAGTCAACTGAAATACAGTATTCTACAAGTAGTTTGAGCTCAGTTGAAGCCTGTTTTTTATATTTTTTCATGAAAAAAATCGCTGAACGCTTGCAAGAATTGAAATAATCACTAATTTTGTGCACCCAAAAGGGAAGGATTGAACGAAATCCTTGAAAAATTGAAATAGAATTATAAAAGCACTTCGGTGTTTCATTATAATATGCGGATGTGGTGATCCCGATAGCTATCGGGATGGTAAACACGCAGAAAAGTTAAACGAAACTTTTCAAAATTGAAATAGAATTTAGGCCTGATTTTTCAGGAATTAAATATGCGGATGTGGTGAAATTGGTAGACACGCTAGACTTAGGATCTAGTGCCGAGAGGTGTGCGGGTTCGAGTCCCTCCATCCGCACTTCAGATGGTCTCGTTGTTAATCAATGAAGACCATTTTTTGTTTATACAAGTTAAGAATTAAAAGAAAACGGAATGAACGTAACACGTCAAGAAGTTAATGCGGAAACAGCGCTTTTAACAGTGCAGGTTTCACCGGCAGATTACCAGGGAAAAGTGACTGCTTCTTTAGATAAATACCGTAAGCAAGCGAAAATTCCGGGATTCCGTCCGGGAAAAGTTCCGATGGCTTTGGTACAAAAGCAATACGGAAAAGCAGTATTGGCTGAAGAAATGAATAAATTGGTTTCTGATGCTTTGTATGCGTATGTTCAGGAAAATAAATTGGAAATCCTTGGAAACCCGATCCCGAAAGACGGAACGGATGTAAAAGGAGATTTCGATAATCCGGGAGATTTTGAATTCATTTACGAGATCGGATATTCTCCGGCAATCGATTTGAAATTGACTTCCAAAAACAAATACGATTACGTTCAGGTAAAAATCGATGATAAATTGGTTGATCAGCAAATCGACGATTTACGTCGCCGTTACGGAAAAATGTCTTCTGCTGAAGAAGTGAACGATACGGACATGCTTTTGGCTCAATTCGTTGAGTTGAATGAGGACGGATCAATCAAAGAAGGCGGAATCATGCATTCTTCAACAACTTCTATGGAGTTTGTTGAAGATAAGAAAGTGAAAAAATCATTGGTTGGTAAAAAAGTAGGAGACAAAGTAACAGTTTCTGCTACTGCAATTACCCGCGGTGATAGCGATAAAGCAGCAATGCTTGGAATCAAGCCGGAAGAATTGGCAAATCATTCAGATTCTTACCAAATGACGATCAATGACATCAAGCGTATGGAATTGGCGGAATTGAACCAGGATTTGTTTGACAAGTTGTTCGGTGAAGGAGCAGTTTCTTCTGAAAAAGAATTACGTGAGCGCATTGCAAGCGATTTGACTCAGATGTTCGCAAATGATTCTGACCGTTTGTTGACACGTGAAGTTTACCGTGATTTGGTTGAAAACACACCGGTGAATCTTCCGAATGATTTCTTGAAGCGTTGGATTCAATTGTCGAACGAGAAGCCGATTACTATCGAGCAAATCGAAGCAGATTATGACAACTACGCGAAAGATTTGAAATGGCAGTTGATTCAAGGTCATATCTTCAAAGCAAACGACATTAAATTGGACAATGCTGAAGTGATTGAGTTTACAAAAGGATTGATTGTTAATCAATATGCACAGTACGGAATTCCTGCTCCTGAGGATGCAGAATTGACGAAACAAGCTGCAGGAGCTTTGCAAAACCGCGAAGAAGCAAATCGTATTTATGACATGCTTGCTGAAGCAAAATTGACAGAATACTTTAAGAATACAGTGAAATTGAACTCAAAAGAAGTTTCTTACGATGAGTTCGTTGAAATGGCTTCGAAATAAGAATATACGTTACTAGTTAATAAAAAAGAAGGGATGCGGTAATCGTATCCCTTCTTTTTTTATTGCTTATTTGGCGATTCGTAATATTACGAATCGCCAAATTGCCATTTAAGTAAAATGGCAATCTTAATAACTAGCGGAATTCATTAACTTCGTTTCTTCGAATTTTTCATTCATGAACAATACTTTAGCTCCCTGGCTTGTTGCCACTGTCCTGATCGGATATTTCGGTTTACTGATTCTGATGGCTTATCTGACTTCAAGAAAAGCAGATACCGATTCATTTTTTACCGGAAACAGGCAAAGTCCATGGTACCTGGTAGCATTCGGAATGATCGGAACATCGCTTTCCGGGGTAACATTCATCTCTGTCCCGGGAAAAGTGTTCTCGGAAGGAATGGCCTATTTTCAGATCGTTTTAGGGTATATTTTGGGATATGTCGTCATTGCCCAAATTTTGATGCCGCTTTATTACCGGTTGAATGTCACATCAATCTACGAATACCTGAACAAACGTTTCGGAATTGTCAGTTATAAAACCGGAGCTGCATTTTTCATCCTTTCCAGAACATTGGGCTCGGCAACCCGACTTTATTTAGCGACAGAAGTGCTGCAGATGTTCCTGTTTGAAGATTTGGGAGTTCCGTATTGGGTGACGACCGTAACAACCATTGTGCTGATTTGGGTCTATACCTTCAAGGGCGGAGTACGAACCATTGTCTACACGGACGCGTTTCAAACCATTTTCCTGGTTTCGTCAGTCATCATTTGTACAGTCATTATTGCACAAACATTGGGCGTTGATTTCTCCGGGTTGTACGATAAAATCACCTCATCTTCTACGAAAAACGGTTATTCGATGTCGCGCATTTTCTTCTTCGATGATCCGAATTCGCCGCTTTATTTCTACAAGCAATTCTTCGGTGGAATGTTCCTGGCGATTGCCATGACCGGTTTGGATCAGGATTTAATGCAGAAAAACCTGACCTGTAAATCAATCGGTGACGCGAAAAAGAACATGTATTCATTCACAACGATCCTGGTAATCACAAATTTCCTGTTCTTATTGCTTGGAGGAGCTTTGTATGTGTATATTCAATCAACCGGACTGGAAGTTCCGGCAAATACCGATCACACGTTCCCGACTTTGGCGCTGAATAATTTCGGGTCCATAGCCGGTATTTTTTTCCTCCTTGGAATTACGGCTTCGTCCTATGCTTCTGCTGATAGTGCCTTGACAGCGCTCACAACCGGGTTCTGCATTGATTTCCTGAATTTCAACAGAAGGGAGGAGCAAGAGAAAAAGCGCTATAAATTGATCGTTCACATCGGATTTTCATTGTTGTTCCTGGTGATTATCTTGTTGACGAATTGGTATGTGGACTCAACTCCCGGAACGGATTTGATCGGTTTGATTCTAAAATTGGCCGGGTATACTTACGGACCTTTACTTGGCTTATTCACATTGGGGATTTTTACCAAGCGTGTTTTAAAAGAGAATCTTGTTCCGGTTGTTTGTGTATTGATTCCGGCAATCTGTTTCTTCATCAGCAAGTATTCACAAGCAATGACCGGTGGGGTTTTGCAAGATAACGGAACCTATTTGGGAGGTTATATATTCGGGAATGAACTCCTGATTTTGAATGGCTTGCTGACGTTTATCGGTCTTTGGTTGATCTCTAAGCCGGGAAAATCAGTTGTTACGGCATAATATCTGAGCGTATAAAACGTTCCTGAGTCTATGAATACGAAACCAAAAGCCTTTTTGTTTGACCTGAATGGTACAATGATCGATGACATGGGATTCCATCTCGAAGTGTGGAACCGGATTTTGAACGACGATCTGAAAGCAGGTTTGACCCGCGATGAGGTAAAACAGCAGATGTTCGGGAAGAATAACGAATTGTTGGATCGCGTTTTTGGAAAAGGAGCTTTTAGTGAAGAACAAGTAAGGGAAATTTCCAAAAAGAAGGAAGAATTGTACCAGGAATTGTATCGCCCGGAACTGAAATTGATCCCGGGATTGGATCATTTACTTGAAAAAGGATTTCGCGAAGGTATTTCCATGGCAATCGGGTCGGCAGCACTTCCTTTCAATATTGGTTTTGTGATTGATAATTTATTGATCCGCCATTACTTCAAAACCATTGTGAGTGCGGATGATGTGCAGGAAAGCAAACCAAATCCGGAAGTGTTTCTGAAAGCAGCTCTGCAATTGGGAGTTGCCCCGGAAGATTGTATTGTGTTTGAAGATGTTCCGAAGGGTGCGGAAGCTGCCTTGAATGCCGGGATGAAAGCCATTATTGTGACCACAACGCACACTCCGGAAGAATTTGAAAAATACCCGAATGTCTTGTTCTTCATCTCAGATTACAACGATCCAAGAATAAACGAACTTTTTAAGTGAAAATGTAAAAGTGAGAAGGGAAAAATTGTTCGATACTCTCCAGCCTTTTCAATTTTCACTTTTCAATTTTGAATTCGCATCGCGAATTTCCGTATCTTCACTTAACAAATAGAAATCCGATGAATATCATTCTTCACGATAACGAATTGCACTTGCGTTTTGCGCCATTAACACTTACAAGACCTATCGGTGACTTGCGGGTGGGAATCCTGACCAATAAGGAACGGTGGGAAAAGTGGATTCCGGAAGCGGTGGTGTCATTTGATACTGAAAAGTATATTTCGAAAAAATTTCCAAGAATCTCCGGAGACCTGGAAGTGGAAGTCAATGCGGCGATTATTCCGAATGAAGCGATTGCAGCTGCGATTTTACATTTGGAAGACAACCAGATTTTGGTTTCTGAAAATACCTGGATTGCCCGAAGAGGAACAGCTTCCGAGCGGGTGAAATGGTCTGAGCAGCATCCCTTGGAATTAACCCAGCGCTGGGATATTTTTCAGATGAATGATGAGGTATTGGTTGCAGATTACTTTTTACTCACCGGAGGGAGAGAATCACAACATATTTCCAATTCCAATACGGTTATCGGCGATCCGTCATTAATTTTCATCGAAGCGGGAGCTTCCGTTGAAGGTTCATTCCTGAATACAACTTCCGGACCTATTTACATTGATAAAGAAGCCGAAATTATGGAAGGTTCTATGATTCGCGGGCCCTTTTCTTTAGGTGAACATGCCGTGGTGAAAATGGGTGCAAAAATCTACGGAGCAACAACGATCGGACCGTACTGTAAAGTCGGCGGTGAAATTTCCAATTGTGTTTTCCAGGCTTATTCCAATAAAGGACACGATGGTTTCCTCGGAAATTCGGTAGTGGGCGAATGGTGTAACTTCGGTGCGGATTCCAATACTTCCAATCTGAAAAACAACTATTCGATGATTCGTTCGTGGTCATACGAAGAAGGAAGAGAAGTTGAAACCGGCTTGCAATTCATGGGAGTTTGCATGGGAGATCACAGTAAATGCGCCATCAATACGATGTTCAATACTGCAACGGTTGTGGGGGTTTCCTGCAACGTGTTTGGTGGTGAATTCCCTAAAAAATTCATTCCTTCTTTTTCGTGGGGAGCTGTCAACGGCACGGAATTATTCGAACTGAAAAAAGCCAAAGAAGCTGCTAATGCCATGATGAGCAGACGCGGATTGGAATTGACGGAAGGTGATCATTACATGTTTGATTACCTGGCAAAACACGGAGGGTAACTCTGAATCTTTTCAAAGACAGACTTGTTTTTTAGTTAAACAGTTTAATTCGACAGAAGAATCAATAGTGACTACTTTTTAAAAGAAGAAAGATATCATTCTCTAACTTCTGCAGGGTTTTAAACGTTGTTTGTTTTTAATGAACAAAATGTTTAATACCTAATACAAGTACACTATGAAAAATCTATTTACTTTACTGATCTTATTGGTTAGCGGTTCTGCCTTCTCGCAATTCAGCAGAACTTTTTTGCATGGAACTGCGAATAATTCCACAACCACCTTCACCAATTACAGTTATTATGATGCACAGAACAAAGTCAATCTGACAAGTGTCATCGGAGTCGGATTAAATCAGGCTCATTTAGTGACCCAGCGCATTTCTGCTTTGGGAGATGTGGAAGCCTTTGATGCTTACAATTATGCGGTAGATTTACCGGGAACTCCACAGCAAAATCTGTTGCTGACCGTTATTGAACAGGGAGCAGAACGTTATTGCGTTTTGGGAGCAGGAGGCGCTTCTTTTAAATTGATCTGGTTGAAGATCAACAAAAACACCGGAGCCTTGATCAGTACTTTTACGAGTACCAATGATTACAAAACGTCTTATTTTGAGCCGAAACTGATCGGAAACGAATTGGTTACCTATGCGGTGAAAAGTACGGGATCTTTGGTTCGTGTCGCATTGAATACGGGAAGTTTTACCGCTCCTACAGAAGAAGTCGTAAGTACTTCAGTAACGACTTCAACCAGTTTTGGAAATAACCTTCTGGGGTTTAAAAGCGGGAATCTGCTTGTAGTAAACGGGTCGGAGAAAATTGTTTGGAGCGGAGGAGTGAGTTCTTCAATCATTTTTACGCGAACTGCTGCAAATGTATATGCGACTCAAAACACCGGAATTTCTACACTTCGTTCTGTGAGTTCCTTCTTGATCGACCCAACAACCATCGGGGTGACGAATGGAGTTGAAATTGAACATTACAACGCTGCTGGAACAATGACTAACAGCGGTACTTTTTCAGGAACTGCAAATACGAATACCGGCCAGGTCGAGTATCGAAACAACCGCTATCACTTGTATTACAAGTATGTATCTTCCAATGAAGGTGTCTTTTATGTTGCAGATCAGAACTTCCAAATCCAGAACACGTTGAAAACAAGTGTGTTGATCTATCATCTTTCCAAGACTCCGAATGGCTTTTTATTGGTAGGATCGGATCAGAGCCAAAAAGGCGTGTCTTTGGATTTGAACGGGAATGAGAGTGTAGGGAAAATAGCTTATTGTGAAGCATATTCAACTTTGCCGGTTCTCAAGTATGATGAATATGCGACCGAATTGAAATCAGGACAAGATTTCAGAGCAAGTATCGGCCTGGGAACGAAAGTGATCGCAACTCCTTATGGAAAGCCAGGTTCCCATTACAAGGGAATTGCAACTTGTTACACGATCAATGATCATTTTGTAGGGTTTACCGATTCCGGAGATACCATTTCAAATGCAAAATCGAGCTACATAGATCAGTATGATGAACTTCCTGGCCCTTACATGGCTAGCGCTTCGTATAATGAAATCCAGGAAGCAAAATACAATCGTCCGTACCGTGTAAGTTTGCAGATGATCCGGGACCATATCGATTCCGTACAATTCGGTTCTCCCAATTATGTTCCGGTATGGGCAATCAGAAACTGGCCGGCACATGGAAATACAGCTTTGGGGCAGGCTCCGGATCTGGCTCCGTTTGCAGATATCAATTCGAATGGAATGTATGAGCCGCTTTTGGGCGAATATCCGTCCATTTTAGGAAACGATTGTGTTTTCAGTATTACCCATTACAGAAACAATGGAAACCTTGATAAAGCGCTTGAATTTCATAGTTATGTATATACCCAGGCCTGTGATTCAACAGAAACATTCGACAATGTATTGATGCGCAAAGTGTTGGTGTATTCCCGCGGAGCGACTGTCGATTCGTTGTTTTTCGGAGGACGTTTTGATGGTGATTTGGGTAATTACAATGATGATTATGTCGGAACGAATGTAGATTTGGGACTGGTGTATAATTACAATGGAGATCTGAATGACGAACCGAATGGCGGGAACCAGGGGTTTGATGATACACTTGCCGCACAGGGGCTCATGATTTTAAAGGGAATTAAGCAGATAAATGACGGGCTTGATAACGGAATCGGAATCTTACCCGGACAATCAGTGAACGGTTATGGTTTCAACGACGGAATAATAGATAATGAATATGGTGGTTTGTATGCATCAACGGCATTTTCAGGGATTAATACTCCGATGGAAATGGCAGATCCGACAAATGCTGAACAGTGGCATAATATGTTGAACGGATATTTCCGTTTCGGAGAAATGAAGTACTATGGAGGAAGCGGATATCCGGGAGCTCCCGGCGTTACAACCATTCCTGCAAGATACATGTATAGCGGAGGTGAAGACGTGTCTCATTTCGGAACAGGAGGAGTGAATCCCGGATTTGACTGGTATGAATTTGAACCTGCCGGAGCAGGATCTTTAGCAAACCAAACCGGAGACCGGCGCGCAGCATATTCTTTGGGGAAAGTAGGATTAACCAGCGGTGAATTCGTTGAGTTTGATTATGCTTATTTATTCAAAAGACAAGCGGAGCCAACAGGCGTTCTTATAGATCCTGTAACTGATTTGTTTGCAAAGGCAAGTGCAGTCAGAAGTGCATTTTTGAGCAACCAGGGACCTTGTGGAATCAATTTCGACCCGATTCCTGAAGATTTAAGTGTCGGTGAAACTGAAAAGGTTGTAGTATTTGGGGTTTATCCGAATCCGACAAACGGAATCGTGCGCATCACCAATATTTCCAACTCAGGAGGAAGCATCCAGGTGTTCGATATCAATGGGAAATTGCTGAAAACAGTTACGAATTATCAATCATTGCAGCCACTTGATCTGAGTGAATTGGAAGGACAGTTCTTTATTCTGAAAATCAGCGATGATCAAAAAACCGAACAAAAAAGAGTGTTGATGTTGTCATCAAACTAAGAGATCGGGTTACATGTTTCTAAATAAGAAAAGCGCAGGATTTCGGTTCTGCGCTTTTTGTTGTTGAAGATCATCGGTATTTCTGCTTTTCTCCAAGCAGGGCCAGCTTCTGATCAATTCTTAATTAAAGAAGTTGTAACTGAGGAATCTGAAAAATCCATTTTTACCGTGTAAACACCGGAACCCAGGTGTTCTATAGACAGTTTTTGATACGCTTTTAATTGAGTAGCTTCCAAAACCATTTGTCCCATTGCATTATAGATTTTCAAAGAACCGGGAATTTCTCCCTGCAACAGATTGAATGTGATTGTACCTGAACTGGGATTAGGAAACAAGTACCAGCAATGTCCATGTTCACATTGTTCGAAAGAATTCGGGTTTCGAACCTCTACCAGGCCTGTTCCATAAGTTCCGCAACTGGCGCCTGTTTGGTGAACTGTTTCCAGTATTTCTGTATTCGGATCGATACTAAAAATGGTACCTTTTACTTTGGGAGAGAAGAATTTAGAATCCGTACCATAAATTAAATTGTCGATCCCCATAATTAACTGGTTGTCAGGAGAGTTTCCTATTCCGAAATCCAGTTCGATATTTGAGCGGTAGGTATTCTCAGATAAATCGTAGGAAAACAAGTATCTCTTTAACTGTGAATCCATTCTGATTCCGTAAACTTTTTGATCATTTCCAATGCAGAAATCAGTCGGATAATTGGTTGTTTCATTTCCGGGAAATTGATGCAGATATTCAAAGGTTGAAGTCGCCGGATCATACGAGAAGAGACTTGTACCTCCCGTTCCGTATTTGTTCATTGGAATTCCTATTATTTTCCCTGAAGCGCTTTTCTTTAATGAGCTGGGATTAAGACTGGTTCCGTAAAATTGCTTGATCAATGTGATTGATTGAGTTCCCGGGGAAAACTTACAAAGTCCCAGGTTGTCGTAATTGGTTGCCTGGCAATATCCGTAAAGCTCCGAATCGTTTCCGGCAATCATGTAAGTCATTTTCGGAAAACCGGTTGCGTCATACACGATTGTAAGAGAATCGGTTTGTGTATTGTATTTCAAAATAGATCCATTATTAAAGCCCGTAGAGTTTTTATCCAATGCGCTGATATAGATCGTATTGTTTCCTGCATCCGTTAAATTGTAGAAATCTTTGTCAAGAGGGAGCTTACTTCGCTTTTGGTAGGTGTCGGAAGCGGGATCAAATGAGAATAGGTAATTTGGGGAAGCAACAAACATACCGTAAAGTAAATTGTTCGAAGCAAGCATCATTGGTTTGTAAGCAGGATAATTCGTTGGAGGAGGATAAAACCGGACCAATGCTTTGAGATCGGATGTCATTGGATTGAATTGAACGACGGATCCTGAAAATTCTGCTCCTGAGCCAGCCAGTGCATACAAATTACCGTTCCCGTGAAGTGCAAAGGTTCCTACCGGGTATTGACTTCCGGTAACCGGATCTGTGAATGGAAATTGGTTTTGGAATTCCGAAGTGTTTACATTGTAGGAAAAAATGTACCCGGCACCTTGTGTGCCATAAGTTGAAGTTCCATAGAGTTTGTTTCCGATTTGTGTCAATTTTCCCCTGGGACGATTGGAGGAACTATTATCAAATGTGTAGAGAACCGAGACCTGGTTTGTCTGCGGATTAAACCGGTAAAGTTGCGCAGGCGAATTTCCTTGTCCCTGGCTAAGACCATACAGCATGCCATCATAAGACGATTTAATAAACCCGTTTGGTACGGGGGAAGAAAGTTGCGCTTTCACCTCCAGCGAATCTTGAGTGTAATCAAAAGAGAAGATACTGGAATACGTGTGACCATATAGGATTCCATTTTCAAACTCCATTAATTCACCGGATAGCCCACCGAAATATTTTAATACGGATATTGCGTCAGACGCTTGTTTTCCGGGATCAAAGCAACAAATTGCAGCTGAGGTATTGAAGTAAAATTTTCCGTCAGAGGCCGGATTCAAACCTGAAATCGGATTTCCGTGATTCGGTTTGAAATAAGCGGCAGTGTCCAATTTGTTTGTTAGGACATTAAATGAAAAAATAAGACGTGTTTCATTAGATAATCCTCCGATTCCATAAATAAATCCGTTAGAGCCCTTTACAGGTTTGCCGAAAACGATATCAGCATACTGATCTGTTTGTGCAACTATCTGGTATTCGTTGGATGAAGGATTATAGGAACAAACTCCAATGGAGCAGGGAAGAATAACAAAAGAGTAAAGTTTCCCGTTCGGATGAGCAAGAAATTCCTGATTAGCCCCAATTTTCCCCAGGGTTGTTTGGAAATTGTAAACAATATCAAAGGTGTTGTCAGAAGTGGAATATTTGAAGATGTGTCCCGAACCGTTTCCTCCTTTTTGGTTAATTCCATAAAGGAAACTTTGAGAAAAGCTTAAGAAACCGGCGAAAGTAATCCAGGTAAAAGTGAGTAGATTGATTAACTTCATGAGATGTGATTTTTACAAAAGTACGGTTTTTATTGTGATAAGTACTTGAGAATGCCATGTTTCAAATCATCAAATTAAGAGATCAGGTTACTGGTTCTAAATAAGAAAAGCGCAGGATTTCGATTCTGCGCTTTTCTGTTGTGTAGGTTATTGGTATTAATTTCCTCCGTGCTGCGAGCAAAGTCCGTTCTGACTTTTAGTCATGCGTTTGCAGCGGGCGTTTGCCTGAGTTGTTGCAGAACATTGGACGGATACAGTTTCTTTTGATTCGGTACTTGTGTCGGTCGTTTTTCCCCACGACCAGCATTCGATACACAGGGTTTGTTCAATAATTTTTTCTTCATTGTCCGGAAGTCTCGGAAAGAAATCGATCCCGGTGAAAGACTCCACACTGTCAATCGATACGGCAAAGATTTGCAGCTCTTTTTGAGAGGAGGTATTCGGTATAATGAACCCGATTCCTTTAATGTCCGGCTGGGAATAATCCAAAATAACTTTGTAATAATATTCCGGTACGGAAACTTCATTCGGACCGATTGTTTTCAAACCGCTTGTCAGTACGGGGCCCGTTACGATATAAATGTCTTTGTTTTCAATGGCCCAGTTCCGGACCAATTCTTCCGCTCTTTTCCAGACTCCGCGGTTAAAACCCGGTTCCTGCGGGCTCATGTTGCTGTAATAGAAACTTTCTGCAACCGTAGTTTCCGACCAACCCATATCTGCAGCCGGAGCCAAATGCCCGCGGTCATACCCCGATTTTTCGTAATCTTTATCTGTAGCCGAACCGGTTGTAACCAAGGGATCAACAAGAAACTTATCGGTTCGTTCGTACACATTGTTGGTTCTTTCTTCCGTCAATTCGTACGCGATCCAGTTCGCCTGCTCGTGAGTTTCATTGTATACAAAGGAATATGCAGTATGTTTGAGAACCTGGTCGCCCGATGCAATTTTAGGAATTTCCAGATCGGTGATGCCTACAGGAATAACTGATTGAATGTTTGCACTGTCCGAATGTACTGACAAGGAGTTAACATGAGTCAATACAATTTTTCCGTCGTGATTTCTTGTTTGGGCGAAAACCTGCGAAGATTGAACGAGAAGAGTTGCTAAAAGGATCGCGGATATTCTCATAGGTGCAATTTGAACATGATGCAAACCTAAGAATCTAAAACGTCTTAATCAACCGTATTTCCCACAATTATACTGATTCGGGAAACCGTAATTCAGGTTTCGAGTTCGTATATTTTCTTCGAAACGCGAACCCTTAATTCCTTTGCTACCTGGTAAATCAACGAATAAGGCCCGCGGATAATTCCTCTGATTTTCGGCCTGTTACAGTCGTCAGTTTTCGAAGCTACCCGTTCCCACGATTTCCCTTCCCTTGTCCAGGATTCGAGGAAAATCCCATTTTTGTACAAAGAAGCGCTTACCTGGAAACGGAGAGAAGAAGTATACACATAGCTGACCGCGTTAGTGGAGGAGCAGCTGTCAATATAGCTGTGGCTCTCAAGAGACTCACTCATGTGAATGGAAGTGATTTTCAATACATATGCTGCCGAATCGGATTGAAGAACGACCTTGTTTTTGTTCAAATAAGAAACCAACCCTTTGTTGAAGTTTGCAGCAATTTCAGAAGTAGAATAATCATGTACATAATTCGGATAAATACCCGGTTCGTAGGGATCGGATGAAGGAAAATAATCTTCCGGGTAAACGGAAGCTTCGGTCAATGTGATGAATTGAACGGCCACATCATGAGGAAGTGTTTTCCCTTTTTTGCAGGAAAGAACGAGTGAAGAGAGCAACAGGAAACAGATAACAGGTTTCATGAGAGTTGTTTAGCACTCGATTTTATGCAAAACATATGCCAATTGTTAAAATCCTGTTAACGGGATTCCGGAATGGAAGCGGATGAAATAAACGTATCTTTGACGACTTAATTTTCAGCACATGAAAAAAGAATACTGGGATGTAACGGACGAACAAGTCATTGAAAAAACGGGTAAACCGATTGCTTTTTGGATGGAAACCCTGAAAGAGTTCAATGCAGAAGGGAAAAAATCCAATGACGTTGTTGCTTTTTTACAGGAAACACATACCGTTCCGCGTTATTGGGCAAGAACACTCACGACACTTTACTTGAAAAACACAGCGGATTGAATTTGATTCATAGGTTGTTTATTCTGAGGCATGTCGGTTCGAGTATTCCGGTATTTCAGTCGGAATGTATGGAGAACAAATGCACAGAATAACCTGTTTAAGAACGTACTACCACCGGAACCGGTTTTCCCAACCGGTACAAAAACGAAAAATGCGAATTCACAGCACCTAATAAGGTTCCGTTCTCCAAATAAGGAACACCGAATTCTTGTGCGGTTTCTTTGACGATTTCCGCAATTTCAGGATAGTGAACGTGCGAAATGTATGGGAACAAGTGGTGTTCTACCTGAAAATTCAATCCACCGACATACCAGGAAATCCATTTACACTTGCGCGAGAAATTAGCGGTTGTCTGAAGCTGATGAATCGCCCAGTCGTTTTCAATAACTCCTTCGCTGTTTGGAAGCGGATGACTTGTTCCTTCTACCGTGTGTGCCAATTGAAAAACAAGTGCGAGGATGAAACCTGCAATGGTATGCATCAATAGAAAACCCAGGATTGTTGCTCCAACCGGCAGACCAATCAGTCCGATAGGTACATAAAGCGCAGTGAAGAAATAAACCACTTTCATTGAAACAATCTGGATGATTTTGCGCAAGTTGCTTTTCTTCTCTTCACAAAAGACCTGGTGACGGCGGTATTGGATAAACTGAACAAAATCCTTCAGCGTTACCCAATACAACGTCAGGATCGAGTAAAAGAAAACAACATAAATAAACTGAAAACGATGGTAAGCTTTCCGCTCGGAATGCGGACAAAAGCGCATGAGTAATTTATCGTCAATGTCTTCGTCCATATGGGCCACGTTGGTATATGTATGATGCAATACATTGTGCTGCATTTTCCAGTTGCAAACAGAACCGCCCAACAAATTGAGCGTGTGTCCCATGAAATAATTCAATGTCTTATTCTTTGAAAATGCACCGTGATTGGCGTCGTGCATGACGCTCATACCAATTCCTGCCAAAGCAAAACCCATCAATGCCCAAAGCAGCAGTTGTGCAAAAACCGGAAGCGGGATGGTAAGGAGGAGAATAAAAGGAGTAATATAAATGGCCAAAAGAGCGATTGCTTTGATGTACAGTTTCGAATTTCCTTGTTTTTTTATCTTGTTTCCGCTAAAGTATCCATCTACGCGTTTCTTAAGTGTTGGAAAGAAGTGTTCAAGGTCTTTCTTCTTCCATTTCACTGAACCTATTTCGCTCATTCAATTAAGTTAGGTGCACAAGATAGGTATAAAAGCCATAGCAGGTGCTGTTTAAGAAACCTGCTTCCCTGTTATTTAGCGGGATTCCGGCTTTTGAGCAAATTGTTCGTTGTTAACCATAGAGGGATCAGTTGATTAACAATCCGGCGCTAAATCGTTAATTATTGAAAGAGTTTTATACGGATGCTTTGAAATCAGGCCAGCATGAAGAAAACTAAGCAAATTTGCCCGGTTGTTTAACCAAAATAAATCCCCCAAAATGAATAGATTAGAAGACGATTAAATAGTTGTACTTTTGTAAAGTATTTTCTAACTTTAATATCCTAAGGATCAAATCTATTCACTTTAAAATAAAAAGGGGCATTATGAACAGTAAGGAGCATCAAGCATATTTAAAAGATTTAAAGACGCTGACAGATAAATTGTTGGCTTCAAAAGAGGCTTCCCAAAAGTTTTATATTTCAGCCGGGATACATGATGAAAAAGGCAACTTGAGTAAAATGTATGTTTCGGAAGAAGCGCCTGTCGGCTACCAGAATAAAAAGAATAAATAACAAGATGTATTCGAGACGGATCGGATTTGTCTTAGGATTTCATGGCTGTGATAAGGAAATTAGAGACCGGATTGTTTCCGAAAAAGGATTTTTACTAAAAGGGAGTAGAAACAATTACGATTGGCTGGGTAACGGGGCTTATTTTTGGGAAAATAATCATGAAAGAGCATTGCAGTATGCTATTGATTTAATGAATAACCCTCCGAAAGGAAAAAAGAATCTGATAAAAGAACCCGCTGTTTTAGGGGCGATCATTGACTTGGGGCATTGCCTGGACTTAATAGATTCTAAATATTTGAATATTGTTAAATCGTCCTACGAGTACTTGTGTCAGTCATCTGCAAAACATGGTTTACCTCTTCCTGAAAACAAAGTATCCGAATCGGGAGATTTGCTGATCAGAAAACTGGATTGTGCCGTCATTGAAGCAATTCATGAATTAAACGAAGAACTTGAAAGACCGCATTATGATTCTGTCAGAGGAGTGTTTTTTGAAGGAGATGATTTATATAAAAATGCCGGTTTTAAAGAAAAGAACCACATTCAAATAGCCATCAGAAATCAGGATTGTATCAAAGGATTCTTTATTCCAAGGATCTAAACCGGTTTTTTCGGCGCTCCAAATCAATAGAAGATGATGTTTGTATTGTAAACGAATGCTTTAAGTTAAAGCATGCATTCAGATGTCTTTATCCTGTCAATTCGTCAGGGTTTTCATCTTGGCACAAGGCTTGACAAACCACTGTGTCGGAATGTTTTTGACTGTTTATCATGTGTAGTGATAAGATCAATGACATTTTGGCGTTAAATTACACATACATGAAAGATTCATTCGATAATACAATTATAGTTGCTTCAGGAGAAGAAGATGCGGAATTTTTGCCTTTACTGTCCCAGGATGACGAAGACAACATGAACAAGGAAGTTTTTCCGGAAGACTTACCCATTTTACCACTTCGAAACAATGTACTTTTCCCCGGAGTAATGATTCCCATTACGATCGGTCGTGATAAATCATTGAAATTGTTGCAGGATGCAAACAGCGGAAAAAAGATCATTGGAGTCGTAGCGCAGATCGACCAGGAAGAAGAAAGCCCGGAATTCAACGACTTACATCAAATCGGAACGGTTGCGCAAATCGTTCGTTTACTGAAAATGCCGGATGGTTCGTCCACTGTGATTATCCAGGGGAAACGACGTTTTGAAATCATAGAACCGTATCAAACGGAACCGTACATGCGTGCCAAGGTGAAATTCCTGACGGAAATTTTGCCGGAAAAGGACGACCAGGAAATGGAACTGCTTTTCAGAAATGTCAAAGAACTGGCACTTCAGATTATTAAAGACAGCCCGAATATTCCTTCGGAAGCGGCTTTCGCGATCGGAAATATTGAATCACCGACCTTCATGGTGAACTTTATTTCTTCCAATATGAATGCAGATGTGAAAAAGAAGCAGGAATTACTGGAAGAACTCGATTTCAGAAAGCGGGCACGTTTGGTGGTTGAACACCTGACCTTGGAATCTCAATTACTGGAAATGCGCAATGAAATTCAGACGAAAGTGCGTTTGGATATGGATCGCCAGCAAAGAGAATACTTCCTGCATCAGCAAATCCGTACCATCCAGGATGAATTGGGAGATAACCCGCAGGAACAGGATGTCAAAGACATGGAAGACCGCGCTGCCAAGAAAAAGTGGAGCAAGGAAGTTTCCAAGTTGTTTTACAAGGAATTATCCAAATTGCAACGTATGAATCCGCAGGGAGCCGAATATACGGTTCAGCTGAATTACCTGGATACCTTGCTGGAGTTGCCGTGGAACGAATATTCAACCGATAACCTGGATTTGAAACATGCGTCCAAAATCCTGGAGCGTGATCATTTCGGACTGGAAAAAGTGAAAGAACGTATTTTGGAATACTTAGCGGTTCTGAAATTAAAAGGAGATATGAAATCGCCGATCTTGTGTTTCTACGGACCTCCGGGAGTTGGAAAAACTTCCCTGGGAAAATCCGTTGCAGAAGCATTGGGACGAAAATATGTCCGCATGTCTTTGGGAGGAGTTTACGATGAAGCGGAAATTCGCGGACACCGTAAAACGTATATCGGGGCAATGCCCGGAAGAATCATGCAGCATTTGAAAAAATCAGGTTCTGCAAATCCGGTGTTTGTTTTGGATGAAATCGATAAACTGGGAAGAAGCAATCACGGAGATCCTTCGTCTGCCTTGTTGGAAGTGTTGGATCCGGAACAAAACAATGCATTTTACGATAATTACGTAGAAACTGAGTTCGATTTGTCGAAAGTGATGTTCATTGCTACGGCAAACAATTTGTCGACCATCCAGGGACCCTTATTGGATCGAATGGAAATCATTGAAGTAAACGGTTATACGATCGAAGAAAAAATCGAAATCGCAAAAAAACACTTGCTGCCGAAACAATTGGAAGCACACGGAATTTCGAAAAAACACCTGGTAGTTGACCGCAAGACATTGGAAAAAATCGTAGAGAATTATACGAATGAATCCGGAGTGCGCGGTTTGGATAAAAAACTGGCGAAATTGGCGCGTCACCGTGCAAAACAAGTGGCTTTGGAAGAATCATTCTCAGAGAAAATCACAATGGATGAGCTGACGGATATTCTTGGAGCAGGACGTGAAAAAACAAAATACGACAATAACGATGTTCCGGGAGTGGTAACAGGTTTGGCCTGGACCAGTTTCGGCGGAGATATTTTGTTCATCGAATCCTCTCTGACAAAAGGAAAAGGGAAATTGACTTTGACCGGAAACCTGGGCGATGTGATGAAAGAATCGGCAGTCATTGCTTTGGAGTTTTTAAAAGCACACAGCGATTGGCTCGATTTGGAACAGGACGTATTCGATGAAAAGAACGTACACATTCACGTACCGGAAGGTGCAACTCCAAAAGATGGACCAAGTGCCGGAATCACGATGCTGACTTCTTTGGCAAGTTCGTTCTCCGGAAGAAAAGTGAAAAAGAACCTGGCAATGACCGGAGAAATTACTCTTCGTGGAGAAGTGCTTCCGGTTGGAGGAATCAAGGAAAAAATTCTTGCAGCCAAAAGAGCAAACATCAAAGAAATTATTCTGTGTGAAAGAAACCGGAAAGATGTGGAAGAAATCACTGCTGATTATGTGAAAGGATTGAAGTTCCATTACGTCAAAAAGATGAAGGAAGTTCTTGACCTGGCATTGGAGAAAAAAAACAAATAAGAATCCGCCACGGCGGATGAAAGGAGCCTGCGTTAGCAGATCTGTATACCAATATTAACTATGTGTTCTATGTGAACTATGCGGTTTTAATTTTACCGCATAGAACCAGGGAGCACATAGTTTTTTGCTTTAGAGAATAACACGCTCTCTTTTAATCGAGTATTTCGCGAGTTTTATTATCTTCGGAACCCTAATTCTAATGAGTGGTATTTAGCAGCGCAATATTCTTATTTTACTTCTTACCGTTTTTCCTGCTTGTTTATCATGTAGTACCTAAAGCGATGAAGAATTGGGTAATCTTCATCTTTAGTATTGTTTTCTACACCTGGGGAGCGCCGGTTTTTGTTTTTATGCTGCTTGGAACTTCGCTCCTGGATTTTCTCCTGGTCAGGACCATTTACCGTTCCGAAACCGTCAGGAAGAAACGAATCCTTCTAATTCTCTCGCTGACAGTGAATTTAGGTCTTTTGGCCTATTTCAAATACTCGAATTTCTTCATTGAAAATACCAACGCTTTCCTGAATAGTTTTGGCTTTGAGCAAATCACCTGGACGAAAGTCATTATGCCGATCGGGATTTCGTTTTTTACCTTCGAATCGATCACCTATACGATGGATGTTTACAGGGGAAAACATGCTCCGCTGAAAAATCTGAAAGATTATTTGTTGTATTTATTAGCCTTCCCGAAATTGATTGCCGGGCCGATTGTCCGTTTCCAGGAAATTGCGGATGAGGTCATCGAACGCAAGGAAAACATCGATGAGAAACTGATCGGGTTTTACCGCTTTTGCATCGGATTGGGAAAAAAAGTATTGATAGCGAATGTGATGGCTGAGCAGGTGCGGGAAATTTTCACAAGCGACCTGGCACATATGAGCACGGCAACTGCCTGGATCGGAATTCTGGCCTATACGATGCAGATTTACTTTGATTTTTCGGGATATTCGGATATGGCGATCGGGTTGGGGAAAATCATGGGTTTCCATTTCCCGGAAAACTTCAACAGTCCTTACAGTTCGAAAAGCATTACCGAGTTTTGGCGTCGCTGGCACATGACTTTAGGAAATTTCATGCGCGATTACCTCTATATTCCATTGGGAGGAAACCGTGTTTCGAGTAAATATCGTTTGTATTTCAACCTGGCGTTGGTTTTTATTCTGTCGGGCTTTTGGCACGGTGCTTCGTGGAACTTCATCATTTGGGGAGCTTTTCACGGAACTTTCCTGATTCTCGACCGGATTTTCCTACTGAAAGTATTGAACAAAGTGGGAGCTTTTGTGTCCATTCCGTTTACGTTTGTTGTTGTAATGATCGGCTGGGTGATCTTCAGTATTGAAGACATCGGTAAAATGGGCATGTATTTGGGAAAACTCTTTGAATTCAGTCCGGGTACAAACGCAACGATCATTCCGGCTTTTTGGCCGATCATGGTTATAGCGCTTCTGTTTTCGTTTTTGCCGGCCTTTTCGATCGGTCAGCGCATGCAGAATTTTGTGTTTGACAAGAACAAGTATTCGATGCGCGTTCACGGAACTTTCCTCTTGTTGGCAGTGATTCTGTTTATGCTTAGTGCAAGTGCTGTTATTTCATCCGGATTCAATCCGTTTATTTATTTCCGTTTTTAAGATGAAAGAATCGAAAAAATATAAACGTTTGAAGCAGTTCCTTTTCGGTACTGTCATCGCTTTGATGTTTCTCCCGATGATTCAGCATAAGTTCCGCATTTTCGAGGAAACACCCTTGAAAGGATCGTATCAGCTGTCTGAAAAACCGGTATTGAACAGGGAAAGTTGGTTTTTAGGAAAATACCAGGAAAAACAGGAATTATACATTGCAGAAAATACGGGATTCCATTCAGGTTGGGTCCGTTTGTACAATCAATGGAATTATTCGCTTTTCGGAAAGGTAAATGCAGTTGGTGTAATCATCGGGAAGGAAGGTTATTTGTATGAAGAGACCTACATCAAAGCGTATTACGGAAGTGATTTTATAGGAGAGAAAGCGGTTGCCGAAATGGTCCGGAAATTGAAACTGGTTCAGGATACTTTAGATCGGAAAGGAATCACCCTGGCCGTTATTTTAGCTCCGGGAAAAGCGAGTTATCTTCCGGAATACATTCCGGATCGCTATCACCAGGCGCGGAAGAGAACCAATTATGAGGAATACAAAGATCAGTTTGACAAACAGGCGGTGAGGAATATCGACATGCATCAGTGGTTTGAGTCGATGAAAAAAACGACCAAATATCCGTTGTTTTCGAAAACCGGGATTCACTGGACAGCTTACGGTCAGTTCCTGGCAGTTGATTCGATGACTGAATTCGTTTCGAATGCCTGTCATTGTGACCTTCCGAGACGGGTGTTGGAGAAAATCGTTCCTTCTTCCAAACCCTGGTTGGATGATGACGATATTGGCCGGGTGCTGAATCTATTGGTCGGACTTCCGGAGTTGGAATTGGCATATCCGGAATTTCATCCGAACCGGGAAGCAAAGAAAACCGATCCGAAAGTGTTGGTGATTGCAGACAGTTTTTACTGGGGGCCTTATAACTCAACTGCTTCAACTTCCCTGTTTAAAGAAGGTGAATTCTGGTACTACAATGAACAGATCTATCCAGCAACGTATACTACGGAAACATTGGTGAGAAATCAGAACCTGGACGAGAAACTGAAAGAAAACAAAGTCGTCTTTATCCTGATTACGGATGCGAACCTGAATAAATTCGGCTTCGGATTTGTGGACATGGCTGCAAAACAATACGGAATTCAGTAATCTTTGCGTAAAACAAAAATAACTTGAAGCAAAAACAAGGAGCCCGTTTTCACGAGACCCCTTGTTTGATTCAGGTAGCAGGTGGAAATTCTTATGCTGGTGTTAGTGAATGGCTATTTTTCTTCTTCCAGGATGGGAACTCCCGGTGTGGGCAGTTCATGGTCTACCGGAGCGATTTCTCCTTCAACAATGATATCTCCGGTTATTGCATGAGGAGGAATTTCTCCCGCCTTTACGACACATTTCTTAGCTTCCGCTTTCAAGGTCAGAACCAGTTTTTTTCCGGTTTCAAAAGACTTCAAACGTTGTTTGGGAAGTGTATCGGCAATGTGATTTTTCGAGAGGTAAATAAGGTCAAACGTTTCGTTTTTCAGATCTTTTTCCTGAACGGTCAGCTCGAAATTTCCCTTTTCATCCGTCACGCCTTTTAAAATGGTCTTCCCGTTTTGCTGGATTTCTACCGGGGATTTTGCCAAAGGCAAGCCCGTTTTTTCATCTTTGATCTGACCGCTGATTGTCATTGGAAACTTCAGCTTATTGAACGCTTTCTGTTTCACAACTGTTGCATCATCCGGAGCTGATTCACAGGAAGTAACTACCGGACCCAAAAAACCAAGTATACCCAGTAACGATAGCCCCACCCGATAGGAAGCACCTGACAATGCAACATGTGAAATTTTAGAACTGATTTGACTGTTGTTGAATATGCCACAAACCTTTCCGGGATTTGCTGCAATGACCTGGCGGATTTCCTCATTTGTTTTCTGACGAAAATCGCTGAGAACCTTTTCACAGCTCTCGCAGTAATAGCCTCCGTCACGCTGTTGCATCCGCTCGTGCGATTGTTTACAGGGTAGTGACATGATCGGTTTGTTCATACTCGTAGTTTGATAAGGTGAAAGTAATCAGTTCATTGATTCGTTTCCGGTAAAAAGTGTGAAAGGTAGTTTTGCTTTATTTGAGTGTTTTGTTCTGACTTTTAATAGAAAGAGGATTTTCTTTTACCGGGATGTTTTTAGTTTCAAATTGAAGTATACGATAATCTCCTGCACAGATTTCCCTGTTATAAACGAAAAAAAGCACAATCTGTTGTCTTGCTCGCGGAAGAAGTAGTAATTTTATGTGCTGTACAGAAGTCCTTGTGATTTGAATTTTTCTTTCTTTTAAATGAATTGAATCCATCCAAATGTTCAAAAGGTTTTAAGTGTATTCAATTTGAACTTTTGAACCCTTTGAACCATTTCGATGACATTCATTCTTCCATGTCAGGTAAAATTCACGATCACTGATATTTTAGTACACTGTTTTCAACTTTACGGTTCAACTAGTTGCCGGGATTTATTCAGATATGAGAAAATTGAATCAAGTTTCATTAGAACAGATCAACAAGTATTCAAAAAACACCTTGTTGGGTCATTTAGATATTAAATGCGTGGAAATCGGGGAAGATTACATCATCGCAACCATGCCTGTCGATCATAGAACGCATCAGCCGATGGGATTGCTACACGGTGGGGCAAGCGCGGCGTTGATCGAATCAATCGGTTCGATCGGTTCTACCTTGTTAATTGATTTGTCCAAAGAGGCTCCGGTAGGAATTGAAATCAATGCGAATCACCTTGGAAGTGTCAAAGAAGGAAGTGTCAAAGCAATCGGGAAGATTATTCACGCAGGTTCCAGAACACATGTGTGGCAGGTTGATATTTTTGATGAAGCCACTGATAAAATGGTTTGTACCGGACGTTTAACCGTAATGATCGTATCGCACAAGTGAAAGATTTATTGATTTACAGGTTGCCGGGAGAAACAGCTCCTTTGATTAAAAAAGGTCGTTTTGATATTCTGAATCCGGATGAAAAGCCTTTGGGGTTTGTTGTTTCTGATTTTCTGCACGACCGTATTTTCCATTTCCGGGAATCCGGAGAATCTGATCCGACATGTGATTTTCACTACAGCAAGGAAAATCCGGTGGTGATCAGTAGAAGAGATTACCAGATCGAAGCACAGGCTTTTTTGAATTCCTTTCCGCTTTTGGGAGTAGAGAAAGGTGTGTTTTCAAGAGTGAAAGCAGTTCCTTTTAATGGCGAAAAAGCCATTGACCTGTTTCACGCGCTTGAAAAAGCATATCCGAAAGCATTTTGTTACCTGGTTTCGTCCAAAGAATTCGGAACCTGGATCGGTGCAACTCCTGAATTGTTGATGAATCAGCAGGGAATGGTTTGTAAAACAGTTGCTTTGGCGGGAACTCATGGCGAAAATGAAGATCACGATTGGACACCGAAGGAATTGGAAGAACATGCTTTTGTAGTTGATGCGATCAGAGAAGCATTGGAAAGAAACGAATGTGTCGAAATCGAATCCGAAGGGCCTTATGTGGCGCTTGCCGGGCCGGTTCAGCATTTGAAAACGGATTTCAAGGCTTTATTGACTAAACCGAATGCCTGGTCGATTGCTTTAGATTTACATCCGACACCTGCGGTTTGCGGAACTCCGAGAAGAAATGCCATTGAAGCGATTTCTACCAGGGAAATGCACGATCGTCTGCTTTATACCGGATTCATTGGCTTTTTTGAAGAGGGAAACACGCATTTATTTGTCAATTTACGCTGTGCTCAGCTCACAAAAGACAAAGCTTTTTTATACGTGGGCGGCGGCTTCACTATTGATTCGATTCCGGATCTGGAATGGGACGAAACAGAGCACAAAGCTGAGACCTTGATTCGCGTTATGAAACTTGTCTAGATCATACTAAGACATTCCGGACTCTAGGAAAAGCGTCTATTTCCCTTACAAAAAGGAAGTTAAATCGTATATTGAGGGGGCAGACCTCTAGTTTGTTCTTCGTGTGTTCGTTAGTTTCGTTCCGATTATACGCAGCTATGAATACTCTGAAATTAGCCCTGATTACTGCCTTTTTGTTCGTTCATTATATTTCAAATGCACAAACATACACGACACCCGGAACATATACCTGGGTAGTTCCGCCTTGTGTAACAACCATTACTGTTAAAGTTTGGGGCGGCGGCGGAGGAGGAGGAGGAACCTCATCACGTCAGAGCAATACAGGTGACGAAGCCTGTACAGAAGGCGGTGGCGGCGGCGGCGGCGGTTTTTCCATGAGGACATATGCTGTAACGCCCGGTGAAACCTATACGATTGTAGTCGGAGCAGGTGGAACAGGTGGTGTTGGAGCAAATAATACTGCTGTTGCAGGAGCTACGGGTGGAACCAGTACTTTTACAGGCCCGGCAACAGTTCCTTTCGGTTCTCTCACCGGATTCGGTGGAATCGGCGGCGGCGGTGCAACTGCAAACAACAACAATTCAGGTTCTCATATCGGTTCGAATGGTGCAGGTGGTGCCGGCGGAACTGGCGCTAACGGAACGACTATCTTTACAGGTGGAAACGGATCAGCGGGAAGCCACAGCGCCGGTTGTTCGGATATCAGTGGTGCCGGAACAACAGGAAATGGTTCGAACGGGCAATACATCGGTGCTTGTCCGCATACCACTGCAATGGCTGGTGGAGCCGGAGCTGCATCTAATGGTGGAAACGGAGCGAACGGAATTAAAAACAATATTGCGAGCAAGCACAATCAGAACGGAAATAACGGATCCGCTTATGGCGGTGGAGGCGGTGGTGCCGGAATTCACCTGAACAGTTGGGCAAATCAATGGGTTTTGGCGAATGGCGGAGCAGGAGCTGCCGGTGCAGTACTGATTGAATATTCCGCAAGCGGTGCTCCGGTTGATCCGACAGTTGGGATTACAGCTGCAAATTGTTCAGCAGCGGGTTCGGCAACAGTATCCAACTACAATGCATCTTATACATACACATTTTCTCCTGCCGGACCAACAATCGGTGCGGGCGGAACAATTAGCGGAGCAACTCCGGGAACAGCTTATACGGTAATCGGCAACAACGGAGCTTGTAATTCGAATGCGGTAGCTTTTACCGTTCCAACACAATTACCAACTCCGGCTAACCCAATAATGAGTAGCAATCCGGCGAGTTGTTCATCTGCAGGAACAAGTACTGTAACGAATTACAGCGCAGGAAATACCTATGTTTTTTCTCCTTCAGGGCCGACCATTGGAGCAGGTGGAACAATTGCCGGAGCAACTCCCGGAACGACTTACACCATAACAGCCGGAAATGGCGGATGTACTTCTACACCGGCATCTTTTACGAATGCAGCCCAGCTTCCGACAACAGCTACTCCGACAATAAATACTGTTGCGGCCACTTGTTCAACAGCGGGTTCAAGTACGATTACGAATTATAATACTTCTTTTACCTATGCATTTTCACCCGCAGGTCCGACTATCGGAGCTGGTGGAACGATTAGTGGTGCAACGCCGGGAAGTACTTATACGATTACAGCAACCAGCGGAGGATGTACTTCATTATCTACGTCTTTTACGAATGCAGTTCAGCTTTCAACAACGCCAACTCCATCAATCACTTCAACTGCGGCCACTTGTTCATCAGCAGGATCAAGTACGATTGCAAATTACAATGCTTCCTATACGTATGCATTTTCACCTGCAGGTCCAACAGCTGGAGTCGGTGGAACAATCAACGGAGCAATTCCCGGAACGATATACACGATCACAGCAAGCAGTGGTGGCTGTATTTCTTTACCGGAATCCTTTACAAATGGAGTTCAACTCGGAGCAACTCCACCTCCGGTAATCAATACGGATCCGGCGACCTGTTTATCCGCAGGTTCAAGCACCATTACGAATTACAGTACCGGAAATACATACACATTTTCTCCGGTCGGACCAACAATCGGAGTTGGTGGTGTAATCAGCGGAGCGATACCGGGAACTGCATATAATGTCACAGCATCCAATAGTGGGTGCACATCAACACCTGCAACCTTTACGAATACTGCTCAGCTTTCAGGAATTCCAAATCCGGCGATTAATACCAATCCGGCAACTTGCCTGGCAGCAGGTACAAGTGCTGTCACAAATTACGGTGCAGGGAATACCTATACTTTTTCGCCCTCCGGACCAACGGTTGAAATCGGCGGAACAATTACAGGGGCAACTCCGGGAATAACTTACAGTATAACGGCTGCAAGCGGGGGATGTACATCCGGATCAGCTTCTTTTATGAATGGAACCCAGCTTCCGGCTACTGCAACTCCGGCAGTTAACACGATTTCTGCTACCTGTTCAGCAGCCGGTTCAAGCTCGATAACAAACTACAATGCCTCTTACGTTTATACTTTTTCACCATCCGGGCCGGTAGTTGGCGCCGGAGGAGTGATCAGTGGTGCTATTCCGGGAACAAGTTATACTGTCACAGCTTCTTCTGGTGGCTGTACTTCATTATCGATAACATTTACGAATGGTGTTCAATTGACAGCACCTGCGCAACCGTCTGCAATGAGTGGTAATCCTTTGATTCCTTGTGGGGTAACTTCAGAATCATATGCCGTAACGGACATCCTGGGAGTGACTTACACCTGGACTTATTCAGGAACGGGAACAATCAATGGAAGCGGCCATGCCATTACGCTTGATAATATCTCTTCCGGCGGGACTTTAATTGTGACACCTTCCAATGCATGCGGAACGGGTGTCCCTCAATCCGTCATAATTACTTTTTCAGCCATTCAATTGTCAATTAATGGAGTTTCACCCTCATGCGCAGATACTTCGACAGGAAGTGCCACCGTTCTTGCAGCTGGCGGGACAGCTCCGTATCACTATCAGTGGAGTCCGTCCGGTGGGACCGCAGCAACTGCAACCAATCTGGCTCCGGGTATTTATACTGTTACAGTTACGGATCAAAACACTTGTAGTCAAAATATCCAGGTAACAATTGCGGAAGCAGATGCGCTTAATCCCAATCTGAACAGTACGGATATTGATTGCAGTTCGGGAATACTTGGTTCAGTAAGTTCCAGTCCAAGCGGAGGAACAGCTCCATACACTTATCAATGGTCAAATGGCGGATCAACTGCTGTTATTTCGAATGTAATGACAGGTAATTATTCAGTGCTTATTACAGATGCAAATGGCTGCCAGGCAACCGGATCGACAGTTGTAGATTTGATCAATCATTCATCTATAACGATTCATTTGACCGCGTCAAGCATTTTAGCAGGAGATGAGGTTCAATTAACAAGCTCCACAGTGCCAATGGTAGCAGGAAGTAGTTACTCCTGGACGCCATCCGAATCCTTGTCTTGTTCCGATTGCCCGAATCCGGTGGCAATACCTTCTGAAACAACGACCTACCAGGTCACTGTTGTTACACCTGCCGGATGCAGTGCATCTGCAACGATCACAATTACAGTCAGTGAAGGGGATGTTTACGTTCCGAATGCATTTACCCCGGATGGAGATGAATTCAATAATGAGTTCAAACCGGTGTTCCCGAAAGATTTTAATCCGTATGAATATGAGATGCTGATATTTAATCGTTGGGGCGAAATTATTTTTGAATCACACGACAAAGAAGTCGGGTGGGACGGAACATATCTTGCAAGCGGTGAATTGTGCAAAGAAGGGATCTATACCTGGAAAATACAGGCGAAAAAATCTGCTCACCAAACAGAAACACTGGTGCGAATGGGGCATGTGAACCTGTTGAAATAATGACTGATTTTCCATTCGTTTCCCTTGAAATGATTTCTTTCTGAGGACTCATTCCTGTTGAGGATATTGAGGGGGCAGACCTCTATCTTTATTTGATGGCGTTAGATAGCTTTGTTCATCAAGAATATACCTCGCTATGAACACGTTGAGACTAATTATCGCTGCTGCCTTTTTATGGATTCATTTTATTACTGATGCACAAACATACACGACACCCGGAACATACAACTGGGTGGTTCCGCCATGTGTAACAACCATTACCGTGAAAGTTTGGGGTGGTGGAGGTGGTGGCGGTGGAACCTCATCACGTCAGAGCAATACCGGTGAAGAAGCTTGTACGGAAGGCGGCGGTGGCGGTGGCGGTGGTTTTTCCATGAGAACATATTCTGTAACGCCAGGTGAAACCTATACAATTGTAGTCGGAGCCGGTGGAGCCGGTGGTGTTGGAGCAAACAATACTGCTGTTGCAGGTGCCACAGGTGGAACCAGTACTTTTGCGGGTCCTGCAACTGTTCCTTTCGGTTCTCTCACCGGGTTCGGTGGAATTGGTGGAGGTGGCGCAACGGCGAATAACAATAATTCTGGTTCTCATATCGGTTCGAATGGTGCAGGTGGCGCTGGTGGAACAGGAGCGAACGGAACGACCATTTTCAACGGTGGAAGCGGATCAGCCGGAAGTCATAGTGCGGGTTGTGCGGATCTAAGTGGTGCAGGAGGAGGTGGCGCCGGAACGACAGGAAACGGTTCGAACGGTCAATACATTGGTGCTTGTCCGCATACAGCAGCAATGACCGGCGGAGCAGGGGCAGCATCCAATGGCGGTAACGGAGCGAACGGAATTAAAAACAACATTACAAGCAAGCACAATCAGAATGGAAATACCGGATCTGCTTACGGAGGTGGGGGTGGAGGTTCTGGCATCCACTTGAATACCTGGGCAAATCAATGGGTTTTGGCGAATGGCGGAGCCGGTGCAGCGGGTGCTGTACTTATAGAATACTCCGCAAGTGGTGCTCCGGTTGATCCGACAGTTGGAATTGCAGCTGCAAGTTGTTCAGCAGCGGGTTCGGCAACAGTAGCCAATTACAATGCATCGTATACCTATTCATTTTCTCCGTCAGGACCAACAGTTGGTGCAGGCGGTGTAATCAGTGGAGCAACTCCGGGAACAGCTTATACGGTGACAGGAAACAACGGATCTTGTAATTCCAATACGGTATCTTTTACCATTCCAACACAATTGCCAACTCCAGCTAATCCGATAATGAGTACCAATCCCGCAAGCTGTTCATCTGCAGGAACAAGTAGTGTAACGAATTACAGTGGCGGAAATACCTATACGTTTTCTCCTACCGGGCCAACAATTGGAGCGGGTGGTGCAATCAGCGGAGCAACTTCCGGAACGACCTATAACATAACAGCAGGCAATGGCGGTTGTACTTCTTCACCTGTATCTTTTACGAATGCAGCTCAACTTCCTGCAACAGCTACACCGGCAATTAGTACAGTTTCTGCAACTTGCTCATCGGCGGGTTCGGGTAGTGTTTCCAATTATAATGCAGGAAATTCATATTCGTTTTCTCCGGTAGGACCAACCATCGGAGCTGGCGGAACAATCACCGGCGCGACTCCGGGAACAACTTATACCGTAACAGGAAATAACGGAACCTGTATTTCTGCACCTGCTTCCTTTATGATAGGAACACAATTGCCAACTCCGGCTAATCCGATATTGAGTACCAATCCCGCAAGTTGTTCATCAGCAGGAACAAGTAGTGTAACGAATTACAGTGGCGGAAATACCTATACGTTTTCTCCTACCGGGCCAACAATTGGAGCGGGTGGTGCAATCAGCGGAGCAACTTCCGGAACGACCTATAACATAACAGCAGGCAATGGCGGTTGTACTTCTTCACCTGTATCTTTTACGAATGCAGCTCAACTTCCTGCAACAGCTACACCGGCAATTAGTACAGTTTCTGCAACTTGCTCATCGGCGGGTTCGGGTAGTGTTTCCAATTATAATGCAGGAAATTCATATTCGTTTTCTCCGGTAGGACCAACCATCGGAGCTGGCGGAACAATCACCGGCGCGACTCCGGGAACAACTTATACCGTAACAGGAAATAACGGAACCTGTATTTCTGCACCTGCTTCCTTTATGATAGGAACACAATTGCCAACTCCGGCTAATCCGATATTGAGTACCAATCCCGCAAGTTGTTCATCAGCAGGAACAAGTAGTGTAACGAATTACAGTGGCGGAAATACCTATACGTTTTCTCCTACCGGGCCAACAATTGGAGCGGGTGGTGCAATCAGCGGAGCAACTCCCGGAACAACTTATAATGTTACAGCCGGAAACGGAGGCTGTACTTCAGCTCCTGTATCATTTACGAATGCCATTCAGCTTCCGGCAACTCCGGATCCTGTAATCAATACCAGTCCGGCGACATGTTTGTTATCAGGTCAGAGCACAATGACGAATTACAACGCAGCATATACGTATACGTTTTCCCCTCCGGGACCAACAGTCGGGACAGGAGAGGTGATTAACGGAGCAACTCCTGGAACAACATACAGTGTAACAAGCACCAATAACGGATGTGCATCTGCGCCGGTATCTTTCACGAATGATACTCAACTTCCGGCAGTTCCGGCTCCGGCAATTCAGACTGATGTGGCAACATGTTCCTCGCCTGGTTCAAGTACGATAACAAATTACAATGCAGGATATAATTACACTTTTTCACCTTCAGGACCCATGATTGGAGCAGGAGGTGTAATTAGTGGATCTGTACCGGGAACTACCTATGATGTAAGTTCGTCCAACGGAAGCTGTTCTTCTTTTCCGGTTTCATTCAGTGATGCGGCACAATTGATTAGTCCGGCGCAACCGCTTATTAACACAACAATTGCTACTTGCAGTACAGCTTCTTCGAGCATGGTTTCTAATTACAACGGAAGTTACAGCTACACGTTTTCTCCTGCAGGTCCGGCTATTGGTGCGGGTGGTTTGGTTACGGGTTCTAATCCCGGAACTTCCTATACAATAACCGTTTCAAATGGTGTTTGTACGGAGGATGCGTCCTTTATGAATGCTGCACAATTAGTATCTCCGGCAACTCCGGTGGTGAATACGGTTTCGGCATCCTGTGTTTCGGACGGAAGCAGTTCGGTTTCCAATTATGACGGATCTCTGACTTATACTTTTATGCCTTCCGGTCCATCACTTGGAGTTTCGGGGCAAATTACCGGCGCCATGACAGGGACGTCCTATATGCTAACGGCATCAAATGGTACGTGTAATTCCTCCCAGGTTTCTTTTACAAATAATGAGCAACTTCCGGATTTACCTTCGCCAACAATTTCAACGTCTGCTGCTACCTGCTCAGCTCCGGGAATCAGTACGATTACCAATTTCAATGGAACGAGTATTTATACTTTTACACCCTCCGGCCCGACAGTTGGTGCCGGCGGAGTAATTACGGGCGCAATCCCCGGAACAACTTATACGGTTGGAGCTTCAGATGCCGGTTGTACTTCTCCGGTAACTCCATTTATTAACGGTACTCAGTTAACGGTACCAAATCAACCTGTCGCGATTGGCGGAAATGTGAATCTTTCCTGCGGAACAACCTCAGAGGATTATTTCGTAACAAACACTCCGGGAGTCACTTATTCCTGGTCGTATTCCGGAGGCGGAACAATCAGTGGAAGCGGTGCTTTTATTACGTTGAATTCCATTACATCAGGGGGAGTTTTGACTGTTATTCCTTCTAATGCCTGTGGGAATGGAACTCCGCAAATAGTTGGAATCAATCTGCCGGATATTCAGCTGTCCGTTGGTGGTATTTCACCATCATGTGCCAACTCGGGAACGGGAAGTGCGACTGTTTCAGCAAGCGGGGGAACATCTCCATATCAATACCAATGGAATCCGACAGGTGGAACGGCAGCTACAGCAATTGGCCTTATTGCGGGAACATATACGGTAACAGTAACGGATGATGCCGGTTGTACTAAGAATATCCAGGTAACCATAACGGCTACAGCTCCGATCAATCTGAATCTAAGCAGTACGGATATTCAGTGCAGTTCTTCAGCACTTGGAACAGCAACTACTGCTCCTTCAGGCGGAACAGCTCCGTATGTTTATCTTTGGTCGAATAACGAAACAACACCGGCCATTTTCAACCTGGCTTCAGGAACTTATTCTGTAACGGTTACGGACGCGAACAACTGTCAGGCTACAGGATCGGTTGCAGTTAGTTTTATCAATAACTTATCGATTCATGTCACTCCGGAAAATGCTGTCATTTCTGAAGGAGACAGCGTTCAATTAACAACAATAGTCACGCCGTCTGTTTCCGGAAGTACTTATTCCTGGACGCCATCAGAATCCTTGTTTTGCTCCAATTGTCCGAATCCGGTGGCATTTCCTTCCGAAACAACGACCTATGAAGTAACGGTTGTTACCCCGACAGGATGCAGTGCAGATACAACGATAACGATTGTCGTTAACCCGATTTGCGGAGAAATAGAGGTTCCGAATATTTTCACACCAAACGGCGACCAGGTCAATGATTTGTATGAACTGAATACAACCTGTTTGATTGAATTGGAATATTGGATTGTGAATCGTTGGGGAAATACGATTTTTCATGCCAGTGAATTGAATACATCCTGGGATGGAAAGATTGATTCTCAACCTGCTTCCGAAGGAGTTTACTTTATTAAATATGTTGCGAAAAATTCCGGTGGAAAGGAGATAAAAGGTCAAACGTTCTTCCACTTGTCCCGTTAATGGAGAATTGTTCCCGTTTTTATCGAAAAGAGTAAGTGATCTTTGTACTCTTATTCTCTTTGCGTTTCAATAAAAATCCACTTGGTATTTTTAACGCTAAGAAGCAAAGGACGCAAAGTTGAAGTCTCTGGGGGAAATAAGAAGATTCGTAAAAAAAGAAGAATCGATACTTGGAACAGCAATAACAACTAAATTTACAGCATGATTTCGAGTGCTAAGTTGGAAGTGCAGCTGCTTGTGGACGGTTGTAAAAGAGTAGGTGTGACTCATGTGGTTATTTCCCCGGGGTCGAGGAATGCTCCTTTAAGTATCGCTTTCGACGAAGATCCGCACTTCGAGGTTTTTGTTGTTCCGGATGAACGTGTAGCAGCTTTTTATGCTTTGGGAATGGCTCAGAAACTGGGAAAACCGGTTGTCATCACCTGCACATCTGGATCAGCTCCGTTGAATTATTATCCTGCGGTTGCAGAAGCATTTTACCAGGGAATTCCACTGATTGTGGTTTCTGCCGACAGACCATCCGAATGGGTGGATCAGGGAGACGGACAAACCATCCGCCAGGAACGAGTGTTTGACCAAATGGTCTTGAAAAGCGCCCAGTTAAACGAAATTCATTCCGAAAATCAGCGCTGGCATTTTGAACGAAACCTGTCCGAAGTATTGCAAGCCTGTAATGGCTCGGTAAAAGGCCCGGTTCATCTGAATATTCCTTTTTCCGAACCGCTTTATGAAACGACGGAAGAAATCGAAACGATCAATCACTGGATCGAGCAGGGGGAAGTTGAAACGAGCTTATCCAAAAAAAGCAAAATCCGACTGAAGGAATTATGGTCGAAATCGGAAAAACGCCTGATCATTGTTGGGCAACACCAAAAAGACGCGGAATTACAAAATCTGCTTGAGAAACTGGCTTTGGATGGTTCGGTTGCAGTTTTGGTGGAACATACATCCAATATGTACAGCCCGTATTTTGTTTCGAACATCGACAGAACGCTCAATAGTTTGAAGGAAGATGAAATCCATTCGTTCCACCCGGATTGTATTGTAACAATCGGTGGAGCGATCATCTCGAAAAAGATAAAAGTTTTTTTACGTCAGTCGAAAGCGCCGGTAATCAGCTTCGGATTGGATTTTCCGTTCATGGATACATATCGAAATTTGTGTTTTTCGGCAAGTATAACGGCTGTGGACGGATTGAAAATATTGTCTGATGCAACAGAAGGAGCACCGCACAAATCGCGTTTCGGATTCAGCTGGAAGAAAATAGACCAATACGGTTCCGACGAACAAAAAATGATCTGTTCCAAACAACCGTGGAGCGATTTGCGTGCCATGGAATTTGTCATGGATGTGATTCCGGATTACTGCAATCTGCACATTTCAAACAGTTCTTTGATTCGGTATGCTTTGCTTTTCGACCCGATCAAAACGGTCAATTATTGGTGTAATCGCGGTACAAGCGGGATTGACGGAAGCAGCTCAACAGCGGTCGGCTCAGCAATTGTTTCTCCTAATGAATCCCATTTACTGGTAACGGGAGATTTATCCTTTTTCTACGACTCCAATGCATGGTGGAGCAAGCATTTACCTGAAAACCTGAGAATCATTATCATCAATAACGGTGGTGGAGATATTTTCAATATCATTCCCGGACCAAAATCGACCAAACAGTGGAAAAAGATCTTTGTTGCCGAACAGGAATTGTCTGCAGCCGATATCACAAAAGCTTACGGAATGGAATATTTCCGCGCTAGTTCTTTGGAAGACCTGGACACGCACCTGGATGCTTTCTTTGGAAACAGCACGAATGGAAAACCGAAATTGCTCGAGATTGATACCATGAATCAGAATAACAGCGAAATACTCGAAGCTTATTTTAAATCGTTTGTAAAACGAGGCTAAAAATAATGAATGGTTATTCCTTCAGATAATTGATTTGTTCAAATTGATTAAACAACTTCTCAATTTTGAATTTTTCATTTTGAATTTTGTTTACACTTTTCATTTTGAACCCTTTGAACTTTTAAACTTTGTAGAAAACAAAGAGAGCCCAAACTGCTAAAAACTACTACGAAAAAGACAGCTGGACTCCCTGATTGGTTTGAATGCCTCTTAATAGGGCAAGGTTCAATAGCGCTAATGTAAGAAAATCAGATAATTAAAACCAAATTTAAATTCGGGAAAATCTGTTAAAAATTAAAAAAATCACAAATCCACTTTTTGTAGTGCTTTTGGAGCTAAATTTGTCAAAAAAATAGAGAAGTGGATTTTGCTATATTGACTACCGGAATTGGAATTTTTTACCTAGTTGTTTTAACTTTATTGGAGATTGTCTTAGGAATTGACAACATCATTTTTATCTCCATCATTACAGACTCTTTAGTAAAACAAGATCAGCGCAAAGCCCGTATTTTGGGACTTAGCCTTGCCTTGATTATCCGCTTATTGCTTCTAAGTGTCGTTTCTTATATCATGACCCTGGATAAAACAGCTTTGTTTACGGTGTACGATATCAAATTTACAGCACATTCATTGGTGTTGTTAATCGGAGGACTTTTCCTGATTTATAAATCTGTTGGTGAAATGCATGCGAGTGTGAAGGGAAGCCACGAAGAATCAAAAAAGAAGAAAAAAGTCCGCCTGGGTGCAGTTGTTTTACAAATCGTGGCAATTGACTTTATCTTCAGCTTTGACTCGGTTATTTCCGCGATTGGTATGACAAACGATATCCGCCATGAAACACATGGAAATCCGTTTATTATTATTGTTTTGGCGGTGGTCATTTCAATGATTATCATGTTGATTTTCGCAAAGCCGATTGCAGACTTTATCAATGCAAGACCAACTATTAAGATGATTGCTCTTGGGTTCCTGGTAACAATTGGAGTCTTGTTGATTGCAGAATCATTCGGTCAGCACATTCCGAAAGGATACATTTACTTTGCAATGGTTTACGCCTTGTTGGTTGAGTTTCTCAATATCCGCATGCGCAGAAATCAAAACGAACCGGAGAAATAGTGAGTCCGGAAGAGATTTGTTCAATTCTGCGTATTGAAGACCTTTCAGAAGCAGCAGATGCGCTGGAAATGGAAGTGTTCGAATTGAAAAAATCCATTTTGGCAAAACCGCTTTTGAGACAAACGCTCAAGTCAAAGATCGTTCGTCTGGAGAAATTGTCGGAAATCGCTGAAGAGCTGGAATTACAAACAGAAGAGAAAATCCCTTTTGAATTTGATTCGGTGAAAACCGATAAGGTATTGGAACTTTGGGGTTCTTATATGAAAGCCAAAAGCAATTGGAAAAGAGTGTTTTCTCAAAGTACAACTCCAACATCTGTGATTGCTCTTCTGGAACAGGGATTGGAAATGGAACTCGTTTTTTCGCAACAATTCAAAACCTTGGATTGGATCGAAGAAGATCCGGTTTTTGGGGTAGAACCCGATCCGATGCTGATTCAAAACGGATTAAAACAGGCTTCGGAACGAGGGCTTTTGACCTTTGAAGACCTGGAGAAGAATAAAAGCGAACTTCAAAAAGAGCTGTTACTAGCTATAAAGCGCTTATCTTTGTTGCCGAAATTCCTGCATTGAGCGGAATGGAGCAACGTCAAAATATGTAAAAACCATGAGTGAAGGAACGTTTGATAAATTAAGAGAACAGTTACAGCTGGAAGAATGGCCGAATGTCTATTTCTTCAAGTTTATTGTACCGAATACTCCTCATTCCCTGGCGCAGACAACGGCACTTTTCGATGAAACGGCTCAGATTCAGTTTCATGAATCCAGTAACGGGAAGTTTGTGAGCGTCAGCGTAAAAGAAATGATGCTGGACGTGAATTCCATTATTGCCATTTACGAAAAGGCGCAGGTCATCCCCGGAATTATTTCATTATAATCATGAAGAAAAAATCACTTTTGAGCCTGGTTGGGCTAAGCCTTTTAATCACTTGTTTGATTTTGTACCGGGTAAATTTCGTCAAAGGAATCCGCTCGTGGGAAAGCAAGCTTCTCGGAACGATGATTGTTCTCGCTGCAGTTGCGATGCTTTACATTGCTTATAAAGCAGTGATCAAGCGTTTTTCAAAAGGAGCGTTGAAAAAAGAAGATTATGCCTTGCTTTTTGATTTGGAAAATAAGCATCAAACCGGGGGATTGGAGTTTTACTTTACCATCGAAGAGCCGAAGAAAGTTGTGTTTTCAATTTTGAATGCAAAAATGGAAACAATTGAGGTGATTCAGGATAAAGAATTTTCTTCGGGAGGTCACATTATCCGCTTTGATACCAGCGCATTGCAGGACGGAGTTTATTTTTATTGCCTGGAGACAGATAATCAAAAAACGATGAAAAAAATGCATGTTCAGCATGACAATATGACAGTGTAATTTGTATTGGCAAGGCTTTTGACAAATAAAAACAAATAGTAACTTTAGACCGACTAAAGACAAGTCACATTAAAAATAGAAACAATTATGGCATTAGAAATTACAGATGCAAACTTTGAAGAGCTTGTATTGAAATCAGACAAACCGGTAATGGTAGACTTTTGGGCAGAATGGTGTGGTCCATGTAGATTGATTGGTCCTATCGTTGAAGAAATGGCAGGTGAATACGAAGGAAAAGCAATCATTGGAAAAGTAAATGTAGACTTAAATCCGGGAGTTTCTGCTCAATTCGGAATCCGCAATATCCCAACGATCATTTTCGTGAAAGGTGGAGAAATCGCTGATAAATCCGTTGGAGCTGTTCCGAAAGGACAGTTGACAGAGAAGTTGGATGCATTGATCTAATATTGAATTCAACATATGAAAGGTCCGCCCCTGATTTTACGTCCGGGGATCGGACCTTTTTTTTGAAAATACACGTATATACATGAAGAATTTTTGGAGACGCCTGCGACTATATGGATTAGGATTTGGTATCGGGCTGATAATGGTTTTTTTCTTTTTTAGAAACCGCGGATGTACCTGGTTGCCTGAGAACAGGGTGAAAAACACTTTTTTAGGCCGGGTTTTAGTGATTTCGGAAGATAATCAGCGGATTTTTGAGCAGCATCACCTGTCGGATTCGTTGGTAGAATCATTTTTAGATGACGGATCCATTTCCTTTGGTTCCAGTAAGAAACAGGGAAATCCGAAAGTGTATAAAGTGAGTAAGGAAGTGAACGGGAAAAACGTCGAATTGTGGTTTTCGATGCCCGAAAACGCCTTTATTGCCGAAGTTGCCTGGCCAAAAGGTTCGATCCAGCAATTTAAGAATACAACTTCCGGTTTGGGTAAGATGATCCACTTCCCGAACGTAGATAATTATGTGTTCCTGAAAGACAATTCGACCATGAACAAGCAAATGAAAAAGTTCGGAATAAAGGATGAATTGCATGTTCAGTTTTTGATGGAAAAAGCAGGTTTGATTGACTTTTCGAAGTCAAAATTGAATGCAGAACCGCTTCCGGAGCAATTCGTACTCTTGCCAAGAGAGAACGGTGACACTTTGAAAGCTCGTACTACGTGGTTTAAAGAGCATATTGAGTTTTATCAATTTGAGGAAAACACCTCGAAATAAAGACGCTTGTCATCACAATAATGTGTTAATAAATCCTATCTTAACAGGTTCATAACCTAAAGGTTTTTACTAATTTTGTTTAATGGAATTTTCTGCGCTGCAAATAGCTACTATCTTGAACGGTGAAGTCGTTGGTAATACGGATGTTACTGTTGCCGGATTGGCTAAAATTGAAGAGGGTGTAACAGGGACACTTTCCTTCCTGTCGAACCCGAAATATGAAGAGTATATTTACACAACAGGTTCAAGCATCTGTATTGTGAATAAAACCTTTGTTCCTTCAAGACCGCTTCCTGATACCTTGACCTTGGTGAAGGTGGATGATGCGTATGCTTGCTTCGCGAAATTGCTGGATGTTTACAACCAGATGCGCCAGAAACAGCCGAAAATCGAAACACCTTCATTTCTTTCGGAATCAGCAACAGTCGGAGAAGGATTGTATCTCGGAGCTTTCGCATACATCGGTGAAAATGTAACGATCGGAAAGAACGCTAAGATTTACCCACAGGCTTATATCGGAGACGGAGTAGTCATCGGAGACGATTGCACCATTCATGCCGGAGTGAAAATCTATGCAGATACGAAAATCGGAAACCGCTGTGTTTTGCATGCCGGAGTTGTGATCGGTAGTGATGGTTTTGGTTTTGCACCGGATGAAAAAGGAGTTTTTTCGAAAGTTCCTCAAATCGGGAATGTCGTGTTGGAAGATGATGTTGAAATCGGTTCCAATACAACCATTGATTGTGCAACCATGGGTTCAACGATTATTCGCCAAGGAGTGAAAATTGATAACCTGGTTCATTTGGCGCACAACGTGGAAATCGGACATCATTCAGCTTTAGCGGCTCAGGTTGGTGTTGCAGGTTCTGCAAAAATCGGAAAACATGTCATGGTTGGTGGACAAGCAGGAATCAGCGGTCACTTACACATTGCCGACGGAACGAAAATCGTTGCGCAATCAGGAATTCCTAACACCATCAAAAAAGCGGAAGTTTTAATGGGCTCACCAGCCATTCCAATGGATGATTACAAAAAATCATTTGTCGGATTCAGAAGACTTCCGATCATCATCAAGAAATTATCAGAAATAGAAGATAAAATTAAAACCCTTTCAAAATCTGCAGAATAATTATGTCGGAAAAACAGTTTACCCTTAAAGAAAAAATCGTATTCAATGGTGTTGGTTTGCATACCGGAGAACCAGTTGTTATGGAAATTCATCCTGCTGCTGAGAACCACGGATATAAATTCCAACGATTGGATATCGATGGTCAGCCGGTAATTAAAGCAGATGCAGATTTGGTTGTTTCTACGGATCGTGGAACAACTTTAGAAGCAAACGGTGCAAAAGTATATACGACAGAGCATGTTTTGGCAGCTTTGTACGGAATGGAAGTAGACAATGCATTGATCACACTTACCGGACCGGAAATTCCGATTATGGATGGATCTTCTTTGCTATTTGTGAAGGAAATTCAACGAGTGGGACGCACGGAACAAAATGCGGACCGTTTGTACTTGGAATTGACTGAAAATATCAAGTGGGAAGATGAAGAGCGTGGAATTGAATTCTTGGCTGTTCCGGACAAAAATTACCGTTTGACGGTGATGGTGGATTACAATTCACCGGCTTTGGGAACGCAGCATGCTCACATGTACCACATCGGGGAGTTTGAAAAAGAAATCGCAGCTTGCAGAACCTTCTGTTTCCTGAGAGAATTGGAATTCCTGGCTAAAAATAACCTGATTAAAGGAGGGAGCTTGGACAATGCAATCGTTTTGGTAGAACGAAATGATGTAACGGAAGAAGAATTGGATCACCTGGCAAAATTGTTAGGAAAGGATAAATTGAAAGTCAATTACGATGGAATCGGAGTTTTGAACAGCTTGAAACTGCAGTTTGAAAACGAGCCGGCTCGCCACAAATTGCTGGACATCGTAGGAGATTTGGCTTTGGTAGGACGATTTATCAAAGGACACATTTTGGCAGCACGTCCGGGACATTCCGGAAACACGCGTTTTGCGAAAGTGTTGAAAAACGAAATTAAAAAGCAGGATAAAAAAGGTCGTACGTTCGATTTGAGCAAAGACCCGGTTTACAATATCAACGATATTGAGCGAATGCTTCCTCACAGATACCCGTTCCTGTTGGTGGATAAAGTGATCGAATTGACCGAAACTTCCATTGTAGGGGTGAAAAATGTAACCATGAACGAACCGATGTTCCAGGGACATTTTCCAGGGAATCCGGTGTTCCCGGGTGTATTGCAGGTAGAAGCTTGCGCACAGTGCGGAGGAATCTTTGCATTGAGCCAGGTGGAAGATCCGCATTTGTATTCTACTTACTTCATGAAAATTGACGGCGTGAAGTTCAAGCAGAAAGTAATCCCCGGAGATACGTTGGTTTTCGAATTGGAATTACTTTCCCCGATTCGCAGAGGATTGGTGAATATGCTTGGAAAAGCGTACGTGAACGGTGTTCAGGTGTTTGAAGCAGAGATGCTGGCGCAGGTCATTAAAGATAGAGTAGAAGCGAAAGATAAAGATAAAGTAGAAGCATGATAAGTCCGCTAGCACAGGTTTCTCCGAACGCAAAACTTGGAGAAGGGGTAATTATAGATGCGTTCAGTACGATTCACGACGATGTGGTGATTGGAGCAGGAACGAGAATTCATTCGAATGTAAATATTTATCCCGGAGCAAGAATCGGCGAAAATTGTGAGATTTATCCCGGAGCTGTAATCAGCGTCGTTCCCCAGGATTTGAAGTTCGACGGAGAATATACAACCGTTGAAATCGGGGACCGGACAGTGATTCGTGAGTGCGTAACCATTCACCGAGGAACAAAAGATAAATGGAAAACAACAGTCGGAAGCGATTGTTTGTTGATGACATATGTGCACATCGCACACGATTGCCAGATCGGAAATAATGTAATCATGGCAAGTTATTCCGGTTTATCCGGACATTGCGTGGTTGGAGATTATGCGATCCTGGAAGGACGTTGTGGTTCACAGCAGTTTGTTCATGTCGGAGCGCATTCATTTGTTGCAGGAGGATCTTTGATTCGCAAGAATGTTCCGCCATACGTGAAATGTGCCCGTGAGCCGCTTACTTATGCAGGAATTAACTCGGTTGGTTTGAGAAGACGCGGTTATACGGACGAGCAGGTTCGTGAAATCGAGGATATTTACCGGATCATTTTCGTTCAGAACAATCACGTAACGAAATCTTTGGATATCGTGAAAGAAACGATTGCAGATTCTCCGATCAGAAGAGAGATTTTATCCTTTATTGAAGCTTCAGATAAAGGAGTCATTAAGGGATTGATCTAAGGTTTTTGCTTTGAATTTAATTGTAAATTAGCTCAACAGACAAATTTCATGTTATCAAAGAAGACGAAATACGCACTACATGCTTTGACCTATTTGGCGAAGAAAGATGCTAATGAGCCAACTTTGATCCTTGAGATTGCTGAAAATGGCCACATTCCCCGGAAATTCCTGGAATCCATTTTATTGGATTTGAAAAAACAAGGAATTCTCAATTCAAAAATGGGGAAAGGTGGCGGCTATTTTTTACGTCAGAAACCGGCACAAATCCAAATTTCCACAATTATCAGGCTTTTTAACGGACCAATTGCGTTATTGCCTTGTGTCAGTTTGAATTATTACCAGCGTTGCGAAGAATGCACGGATGAAAAAACGTGCGGTTTGAATAAAGTATTCATCGATGTTCGGAACGAAACGCTGCGCATTTTAGAAAATAAATCAATTCAGGATATCGTAGATCAGGAATTGTAACAGCCTCAGGGCTCAGAAGAAACAATCAAAAGTGGTACACAGAAATCAGATTATTGAAATTAAGATCGACGATTTTGCGTTCGGTGGTCAGGGAATTGCCCGCATGAAATCGGAAGAAGGTGATTTTGTTTTATTTGTTGAAAACACCTTCCCGGGACAATTCGTAAGAGCCCGTGTCGATAAGAAACGCAAGCGTCACGCAGAATGTAAATTGCTTGAGGTATTGGAGCGTTCTCCATTGGAAAAACAGCTTCCGTTTCAGGAAATTTCCGGCGCGCCCTATCTGTTTGTACCGATTGAAATTCAGCAGGAATACAAGAAAAAATCGACTTTGGATGTGTACCGGAAAATTGGAAGAATCCAGGATCCAAGTACACTTTTTGATGAATTTATTTCATCGCCGGATGCATTCTTCTACCGGAATAAAATGGAATACAGCTTTTCCTGTATCGAACACGTTCCGGAAACAGGAGAAGAAATCGATGATGCTTTTGCTTTAGGGTTTAAGCGAAGAGGAACCTGGTGGAAAGTCGAAAACCTGAATAAACCGAGCGGATTATTTGATGAGCAATGGGAAACCATCCTTCCTGAGTTCAGAGATCTATTGAAATCATTCGGACTTCCTGCATGGCATCCGCCGAGAAAAGAAGGTTTTTTCAGACACATTGTGGTTCGGAAATCCTTCGATCAGGATCAATTGTTGCTGCATATCGTAACGAGTTCTGCAGGAATTAAAAAGTTCGATAAAGCACAGGTTGTTGCCTTTTTGAAAGAGAAATTAGGAAATCGTCTGGCAGGTGTCTGGCATACGATTAACGATAATGTGGCCGACCGTGCCAAAATAGAAAACGGAAGCAGTGAATTGCTTTTCGGAGACTCGGTAGTTGTTGAGAAAATGCTGGGACTTTCGTTTGAGATCAGTATGGAAAGCTTTTTCCAGACGAATCCGAAAAGTGCTGAACGTTTGTACACAAAAGCAATTGACTATGTGTGCGATTACGCGAAAGACGGTGGTGTGATCATGGATTTGTTCTGCGGAACGGGAACAATCGGTCAATTGGTAGCACAACGGGTGAATGCCGGAGAAATCATCGGTGTTGATATCGTGGAAGAAGCCATTGCTGATGCAAAACGCAACGCGAAACGCAACAAGCTGGAGCATTTACATTTCTTTGCTGCAGACGTAGGGAAATTCCTGTCCCTGCACCCCGAATATTTGAACCGCATCGATACAATCGTCCTGGATCCCCCAAGAGCCGGAATCGCGCCGAAAACCTTACAAAAAGTAATGGCTTTGGGAGCTTCGCACCTGGTGTATATTTCCTGTAATCCTTCCACGCAGGCGAGAGATACGGAAACACTTGAACAAGGTGGTTACAAACTAATGAAATTGTCTTTGGTAGATCAGTTCCCGCATACAAGCCACATTGAGGCCATTGCGGTGTATGAGAAGATTTGATTTTTTTAAACAGTCGGGGCGAAAAATTTTTCACCCCGACTGTTTTATATCATTTTCGCCACCTTTTTAATAAACAAACGGAATCACTGCTTTGCGTTCTTCCGGGTATTCCTCAAACGTTTTCTTGTACCATTTGTGATTCGCCACTGCTCTTGGAAACAGGTTGCAGCATGTGAAAAATGCGAAGCAGAATGCAGGAAGATTCCAGCATAGAATTGCAAAACCAATCCATTCGATCAATTCTCCACCCAAATTAGGAGCAGAAATGTATTTAAAAGGTCCGCCGTAAGGAATTTTATATCCGTCAGTCGAATGCTTTCTCAGGTTGATTAAAACCGTGTCGGAATAGATGTTGGTAAACATTCCCCACGCAAATAGAGTTGCTCCGACAATGAATTGCCAGGAATTGAACCAATCGTTCGTGTAATTGGAGAAATGAGAAATATAATACCCGATCAGAAAGCCATTTGCAAGGTTGTGAAACAGCGCCATTCCGACAATACTCACCGGAATCTGCTTTCCTTTGGTTTTTGTTCTGAACGGATAGATAAAACTTCTGTTGATGTAATGTGCCGTGAAAAGCGAAACGATCGTCCAATCAACTGTTGAAAGTTTCTTGGGAGCCGTTAAAACAAAGTAGTACAACACAACCAGGACGAAAGCTTCGATAATCACCCAGCCCCAGCGGTTCGACATGGTTGGACCCCATTTGGAAGTGGTGAATTTTCCGTAAGGAGCGTCTTTGAATTGTAATCCCAGGTAAGCAATAATTCCTACGCCAATCCAGGCGTAGCAGAAGTAATAGAATGTTTCTTGTGTCATGTTATGTCAATGATACATAATGCCGATGCTCTTTGAAAATAGAACGATTTATTGGGCTATCTTGAAAATGCAATCGGTATTATTGGTTTTCCCGGTGCCAAGTTAACAAATCTTTCATTGTTTCTTCGACTGGCCGGGAATTATGTCCCAAATGAATCCGTGCTTTTTCCGATTCAATGTGTTTATTTCCGAATTCAAGGATTTCGATGCTTTCTTTGGTAACGGAAGGATCTTGTTTGCGAATCTTGTAATAAGTACCGATTACCGGTAAAAAGGATTTCACCAGGCCGATCGGAATTTCGAAACACGGAATGCGCTTTCCGGATACTTTGGCAACGACACGGGAAAGATCTTTCAGTGTGTAATATTTCCCGCCTAAAATGTAGGATTCTCCCAATTCTCCTTTGGTTAAGGCGTTGCAAACGGAGTTCGCAATATCGCGAACATCGACCCAGTCGTAGCCACCTTTGAAAACAAACGGAATGCGTCTTTTTTCCATGGAAACAAACGCATTATTCTGCTTGCATTTCGCAAAATTCGGCGGACCGAAAACACAGGTCGGATTGACTACAATGACCGGAAGACCTTGTTCGAAATATTTTCGGGCGATGAGTTGCCCGTCGCGCTTACTTTTATCATACGCATACGCCTGATCGGAAACGAAATTTCGTTTTTCATTCAATGGCTGATCCATCGGGATGTGATCGTAGGCATGAACCGAAGAGAGGTGAACCACGCGTTTCAGGTTACTTTTCGCTGCAACTTTGAGTACATTTTCAAGACCTTCAATATTGATCTTCTGAACCTGTTGATTCTTGTCTCCGGTAATGGAAATAATTGCTGCACAGTGAATCAGGTAATCACAACCGGACATCAATTGATTGAGAGAATCTTCATCGTGTAACGAACCTTTTACGGTTTCAATATTCCGGCTTTCCAGGAAATTGCTTTTGGAGTGAACCAATGCTTTTATCGTGTAATTCCGGCTGAGCAGTTCTTCGATAATGGCATTCCCAATGTGTCCGTTTCCTCCTGTAATGGCAACTTTCATTATTTTCCTTTCGCCTTTACAATGATGAGAACCGTATGCATCAGAATCTTGATATCGAGTGCGATGGATCTGTTTCTCAGATAAAGTAGATCAAACTTCATGCGCTGAATCATTTGATCCACGTTTTCAGCGTAACCATATTTTACCTGTCCCCAGGAAGTAATTCCCGGTCTCACTTTGGTTAACTCCAAAAATTGCGGTTCGCGTACTTTGATCTGATCGATAAAGAATTGTCTTTCGGGTCTTGGTCCGACTAAAGACATATCGCCTTTCAGAACATTGAAGAATTGCAAAAACTCATCCAAACGGGCTTTGCGCATGAATTTCCCGATAGGAGTAATGCGCGGATCATCCGTACTGGAAAGTTGCGGACCGGCTTTTTCCGCGTCTACATACATCGTGCGGAATTTGATGATTTTGAATGGTTTCCCGTTCAGACCAATGCGTTCCTGGAAGAAGAGAATCGGTCCCGGAGAAGATAATCTCACGGCAATTGCCAGGAAAATGTATACCGGAATCAACAGAATGATGGCAACCAGGGAGAAGAAAATATCGAAAGCCCGTTTGGCCACACGCTGCCAGTAAGGCATTACTTCGGCGTTTACTTCCATGAGCAAAGCCCCGAAAATGTTGTTCAGCTTCACAGAACCGGATAAAATATCGTACATATCCGGAAGCACTTTAATGGTAATGTTTTCCCCGTTTATTCGGGAAATGATGTTTTTCAGACGCTCATGTTCCGTACTTTCCAAAGCAATGATGATTTCTTCGATACCGTATTTGGAGATGATTTCTTCCAGATTATCGACATGTCCCAGGTAAGGAATTTTGTTTTCAAGGAGTTTATCAATCCCGTTCAGGTTGACAAAACCCACGAATTGATTTCCGCCACCTTTTTCAATTCCTTCGATTTCCTGGTAAATGGCTACGGCCTTTTCGGATCCTCCGATCAATAAAGTTTTAAAGCCGTCTTTTCGGGAGTGAATCCGGTTTACAACCACGCTGGTGATGATTAACCGGGATGAAAAAGTGAGTCCGAAATGTAAAAGAGCCAGCGTTAAAAGCGAGCGGTAATAATTTGTATAGGTATTGACATCGTCGTCGATCAACAGCACAAAAAACAATACGGTTGACCCGAAAATAGTTGCAAAACTTGTCAGTGAAATAATCTTCAGGCGATAAAGTCTTCTGATGTCCTGGTAAGTTCCCTGAAGCGCATAAAAAATCAACCAAAGTAAAGGAATGGAGATGATTCCGTAATAGAATGTTTCGTTAAATGAGAATTGCTCGTTTTCAATACTTGTTTTTCGATAGTAATAAAATATTCCCCAGGAAAGAGCGGCCGTTAAAAAGTCGCTCCCAATAAATAACCATCTAAACAATTTATGCATTCTAACCGATTCTTCTAAAAGTGTACGACTTTAATATTATCAAGATAAACGTCACCCGAACTTAACCCTGAATTCAGAAGTGCTCTGAAATAAGGTTTATAATAATATGAAGTCGGTGTATTGGAAACAATATCTTTGAGATCGATGTAGATTTTTTTCCAGGTAGCATCGGATCCCTGGGAATTCATCGAAATATTCGGATTATCCACCCCACTTCCTCCGTTAGGATACGAAATGATACCGGTTAAAAGAGAGTTGGTATTCTTGTAATTGACTTCCAGGTAAACTTCAGCACCGCTTTTTGGCAAGTACATGACATCTGTTGACAAACCAACCCAAAGCGAATCTGAAGAAGTCAAAGCAACGTGACCATAATATCCCCAGGGTCCAACAGCACTGTTGTTTTCGACATTTAATGTCGCATTTGAAATCGGATCCGGAGTGATTTTAATGGTTGAATTTTCGAAATCCTCTACCCAAAATTTCGTTTCGGAATAATAACGTGTTGTCGGATTGATGGTGTAGGTTTCTCCTGCAACAAGATCCATCTTGTTTTCAAACGGTTCAACAAAAGGGTAGATCTTTTTTGTTGCAGAAATTCCGTTGTTGCGGATCGCCGGATAAAGAGTCACTTTACAAGATCCTGAAACAAGCACCGGAATTTTACAAGGAACTTCAAAAACTCCGATCACGTTACCGTCAATGTAAACCCAAACATCCGTGAAGTTTTGGGTTAAAGCTCCCGGATTTACGGATGAATTCGGATTGGCGTTTAAAGTCCACTTACTAATATCAAGCCATATCGGCGCAGGATTATTTTTTACGCAACTTGATAACCCGAAAGAAAGAAGAACAAAAATGTATAAATATCTCATAGAAAAGTCTATCCCTAGCAAACGCAAATTTACGTTAATTATTGTCGAAAACCGATAGATGAGCAGATTTCAGTTTGTCAATGATCTGATAGGCCACATCCAGGGCTCTGTATGCGTCATCAATCGAGACAACAACCGGTTTATTATGGACAATGGAATGGTAGAATGAACGAAGTTCTTCCTGGATCGCATTCGACTTGGTAATTTCCGGTTTTAAGGCTGAAAGATTTACTTCGTCATTGAGTTCAAAACTGAACATACTTGGTGCTTCCTGGTCTTTCGGAGTGATCATGATCTGGTCAACGGATTGGTTTAAATAATCAATTGTCAGATAACCTGTTTTTTGGAAAATCCGTGCTTTTCGCATATTGTTCAAAGACATGCGCGATGCGGTAAGATTTGCTACACAGCCGTTGTCAAATTCGATCCGAACAGAAGTGATATCCGGGGTTTTGCTTACAACGCTTACTCCGCTGGCAGAAATTCTGCGGATAGTAGAGTTCACACAACTCAAAACGATGTCCAGGTCGTGAATCATTAAATCGAGAATCACCGAAACATCTGTTCCGCGCGGATTGTATTGAGCCAGGCGGTGAATTTCGAAGAACATGGGTTTGATAATCAGAGGTTCCGCTGCTCTGAAAGCAGGATTGAAGCGTTCCACATGTCCGACCTGAACAATCACTCCGGCTTCACGGGATAAATCCAATAAACTTTTTGCCTGTTCAGTTGTTTCCGCTAAGGGTTTTTCAATGAAAGCGTGTTTGCTTGAGCGGATTGCCCTGGAAGCAATATCGAAATGATACAGGGTAGGAGCGACAACATCCACGCAATCACATGCATCGATTAATGCCTGCATATCATCCCACCTCGAGACTTTAAATTCGGTAATCGCCTTTTCTGCCGATTCATCTGATGGATCATAGAATCCGATGAATTCATACAAATCGGATAACTCCAGTATCAGTCGGATGTGAATCCGTCCCAAGTGGCCTGCTCCGAATACTCCGATTTTTAGTCTCTGTTCGCTCATAATACAAATGTATCGATTCAGAGAATCTAAATGGAACGAATAAAAAACGTGTTTTCAACAACGGGTATTTAGTAGTTACGGTTTAGCCGGAATTTCCTCATTTTCTTCCAGATACATCGAGAAATCCTTTTGTCTGAGAAAGAAATGAGATGAAAATGAAAAAAAAATGATGAAAAATGTAGAAAGATTGGAAAGAATGCCTATTTTTGCGCCCACTTAACGGAGGTTGTAGCTCAGTTGGTTAGAGCGCCGGATTGTGGTTCCGGAGGTCGCGGGTTCGAGACCCGTCTCCCTCCCCGAGATAAAAGGCATTTTGCAATAGCAGGATGCCTTTTTTGTTTTCCGGTTGTACTCTTACTCAAACTCACATTTTTTGCATGTTGATAGAATACCCCTTTTTATTTTGGTGTCTAGGATTTGAGTTTGAGCGACTGTCTTTGATCGAATCTTCGTCCATGTGTCGTAAAAAAGAAAAAGTCCTACAACATTGTCAGGACTTTTGTTTTGTCTGCTTTTCTTGTAGAAACCAAATCAATAAAACATTGATAATGGTTAAGCTTATTGTCAGCTAGAAAAGTTTTCGTAATCTCTCTTTGTTATCAAACTGTACCGTCACATTTTCTGGTATTGTTGTATCTAACTTTTTAATGGGATTGGCAGATAATGCAACAAAGCATGGAGAATTTAAATGTTTTAGCCAGGCTGAATCAAACTCTTGTATTTGATTGCATTCCAAAAGGACATACTCCAGATTTTGGAGATTGTCAAGATTTTCGACCTTGCTTATTTTGTTTAAAGAAAGATCTAGCTCCCTTAACTTAGTGAGGTTTTCCAATCCTTCAATTTTGGTTATCTGCTGTAGAGATAAATCGAGAACCTCAAGGTTTCTTAAGTACTCCAGTCCTTCAATTTTTGCTATTGACGTGGAAGAGATATTAAGCTTTTTGAGGTTAACAAGACTATCAAAGCCTTCAATATTGGATATTCCATTTCCATCAAGGATAAGCTCTTTTAAATTAGAGTAATTTTCAAGACCCGAAATGCGAGTAATTTCACTTGTACGAACATTCAAGGATTCAATATTTTCATTCACTTCAATTTTTTCAAGATTCTCTACTTGAGAAAATTGGAGTTCAATGTGGCTCAGTGAATCAAGGTGTTTCAATCCTTTAACCGCAATAAGCTCATTGTTGAAGCTTAAGTTTAAGCTTTTTAAATTAACCAAAGAGCCGAGAGGAGAGGTATCTTTAATAGTTGTTAAGCTTAATTCCAAATCCCTCAGGTTTTGTAATTGTGAGATGCTTTCATAAGCTGAAAGTAAAAGCGGATTCCCATTTAAGCGGAGTTTTTCTAAACGGGAAAATGCGCCAATTGTTAAAAGGTTCTCAACTGCACAGTCGTCTAATGACAATACTTCTAAATTCTCGGCAAGGGGTAAAAGCAGATCAATATTCTTAAGGTTGACACCGCTCAAAAAAAGTGACGTGATGTTTCCGTTTTTATCGATTGAATAAGAACATCTGTATCTTGTGGGATCATCAGAAACAAATATTTCAACGTCTAAATCTTGGCTTATTTTACTGATAATATTATTCATGGAATTATTTTAAACTATCAAATCTAATTTTATTTCTACCTGTTTTGCTAGCACCTTTACCTTCTGATTTGACATAGTCAATTCCTGATTTGAATACACTGTTCAATAGATCAACCGCGAAAGTAAAGCAGTCTGCCTCTGTTAATTCATATCCCTTGTTTTGATATTGAGTTATCGTGCTGCTTACAGCTTTAGTAAGCTCTTCAGTATCAATTTCTTTAGCAGGAACAGAGACAACCTATTCAGCCAAAATACTATTTACATCTCTTTTTAGTATTTTTATTCCTGGTTTATTATTTTTCTTTTTGGTTCGATCGATATCCAAATGATATATTCTTCCATTTGATAAAAATACCACAAAATGTTGATGAGGTATTAATTGCCTTACAAGATAAGCTCTTCCTGCCGGAGGCCGCTCAACTGTATCGCCATCAAGTTGAACCTCAAATGTAGAACCATCTCCTTTCGGATTCACTTCTCCGTGAACATGAGCTTTGTCCTTGCCTGTTGGATTATCCTTATCAATGACAAGTTTGAGTGTTTTGAGGTCATACTTATCTCCGATTTTGGTTAACTTCTTGTCAATCTCTTTCTTGTCTTTCCACTCAGCTGATTTTACATACGTAGTTCCTTCTTTGATACCCATATTCAAATCTGCCTCCATTTCTTTCTTGGAGCGTTCTTCTTTTCCTTGCTTGTCTTTCTTCTTCCCAATCCCCAACTTCCGCAGTAATTTCCTTCCAGCTTTTTTAGCCTTTTTTAGAATCTTATTGACTGCTTTATCCACACGTTTGCGGATTTTCTTGAAAATAGCCTGTACTTTCTTGGAAAGTCCGCCTAAGCCGATCAGTTTTGCAAAGAGATTGATGACCAATCCGATTAGTTTTGCCAAACCTAATTCAATGGCTTTTGCTACGCCTGCCACAGAACCCGTCGCTAATGCTAAAATAGCTTCCGTAAGAGCCGGGATCAGCATGATCGCTGATTCGACGAAGAATACGATCAGGTCTTTGATTGCCATGATAGCTTTGATAAATCCAGCGCCTGGGATCAATAAGTTCATCAACCATTTAATACCTGCCTGTATGGCTTTTCCCGATTTTTACAATTCGTTGTTATCTCAACATATTGATTACACTACATACAGTTTTTTTGCATTTTAAGTCGTTTTTAGAACGAAAAAAAGGCATTCTGGAAAGAATACCCTTACTTATCTTTATTATTTTTTTGAATTTTCAAAATCATTTCATTGATTTTAAAACAATTAACCATCTGTCTCGTCTATATCAACACATTGATGACATTACCCCTTTGAATAATCAATTCAATATTCTATTAATTGAATCAATATCTTCGAGAGAATCATTATATCCCGCCCGCACTAAGTCCGATTTTATTATATTTAATAGTTCAATCCAAGGGGCTTTAAAATCTCTTTCTTGAATTCTAAGTTCAGAATGTATTGAATCCAAATTCTCCTGATCAATAAACTCTCCGTTACGTAGAACATATCCTTGATATATTGAAGGGGTAACAATAATAGTATCACTTTTTCTTTCGAATTCCCATTTGGCAGTAAATGAGCTAGATAGAAAAGAGACATTAAATTCCATTTGCTTAGAATCTAGATCATTAATTAAATACAATATGTCATTGAAAATGATCGATAAATCTGAATTAAAGTCCAGTACAAAAATTAAGTCATTCCAAACAATTTTCAACTCATTTTCATAAGATGAGTAAATAGTTGCAATCGCCTCGGATATTGTTCTATCCTTGGAATTGCGATTGTTTAGTACTCTTTGTTGTTGAATTTGTATTTCAAACATATTCATTTAATAATTAAAATATTTTTCCTGCTGTTCTACTATCAATTGGGAAACCGTGAAAGAACTTGTTATCCTTGTTTTTACGGATTCGAATTCTATCTGGCTTAGACTCAGTGCCATCATGGTAGTATACAATTGAACTGTTGTCAGCATTTATAGGCACATCATGCATATCATTATCTTTGAAAGTTGCTGCAATTTTACCTGCATATTCTAAGTCTTTTTTATTGCCCCATTTTCCAATTGGTAATGGTTCTCGAGGAGGTGTTAGTTCGGTTGGTTTTTTAGCCCACATAATTCCATCACTCTTCTGCATATTAATACCGTGTTTACTGCCACCTTTGTAAATATTTTCTGGTTGTAAAGGTTTTGTACCGCTTAAATCTACGATTTTTATTGTCAGCTCGGATAGTTCTTTTAAGTCTTTTTCTATTTTAACTTTATCTTGATCACTATCTGCTAAACTGAACTGCTTGTCTAAATCTTGCGCTAGTGCCAGCGCTCTTGTTTTAAGTGGTTGACTAGAATTCGTGTCCTCTAAGGAGTTAATGAATGATTCATAAAAAGTTTCTTTACTTCGTATTTTGAGTTGATAATCATTTCCTTTTTTCTTAACTAATAAAGTATGGGTACCATCAGTTTTCGTTGGAACAGATCGTGTTATTGAAGTTAAATTGAGTTTTTCATTGCTTGAGTTATTTTTCTCTAAATTTTCCTTCTTCTTCCCGATCCCCAACTTCCGCAGTAACTTCCTTCCAGCCTTCTTCGCCTTTTTAAGAATCTTATTGACTGCTTTATCCACGCGTTTGCGGATTTTCTTGAAAATAGCTTGTACTTTCTTGGAAAGTCCGCCCAAACCGATCAGTTTCGCAAAGAGGTTGATGACCAGTCCGATGAGTTTTGCCAAACCAAATTCGATGGCTTTCGCTACACCTGCCACAGAACCTGTAGCAAGAGCCAGAATTGCTTCTGTAAGAGCCGGGATCAGCATGATCGCAGATTCGACGAAGAACACAATCAGGTCTTTGATCGCCATGATGGCTTTGATAAATCCTGCACCCGGAATCAACAAGCTTAGAAGCCATTTGATTCCCGCCTGGATAACCTGCGTGATGAGCATCTCTTTGATGGAGTCAATCACGGTTTCTTTCAGGTCGGTAAATTTATCTTTGAGGAATTCCCAAATGCCATCGATGCCTTTTGAAGCGAAGGTTTGGAACATGAGGAAACTTCCTTCGAGTGCTTTCACAACCGGTTCTCCCATCATTTTGACTGCTTTCAGACGGATGTATTCCCAGCCCAGTCCGAGAACCTGTAATACCAGGTTGAAAATACCGCTGAGACTGAAAATGTCTTTCGGCATGGTAATTCCCATTGGTCCGAGCGAACCTGTCAACCATTCCAATAAACCTCCCAGCAAATGCTGCTGAATGTTTGCCTTGAACAAATCGATTCCTTGCCCGATTCCATCGAAGAGATTGCCCATGAAGCCAATCGGGTCGGCCATGATCACACCGATGACGCTCTTGATTGCAGCGAACAGGTTCATGATCATTTCCTTGAGCTTGAGGATCGTTTCGATGACTCCGTTGATGAAGCCCATTACCGCATCGATGAGTCCGCGGTTGGCAGCTTTCATTTCTTCAATGCGTTCGTCCAATTCCTTCACTGTTGCAACATATTCCTGTGCAATTGTTTCGATCAGCGCATTTTCACGACTGTTGACATCTTCCTGTAATGCAGAGAATTTTTCCTGGATTTCACTTGCGGCCTCTTTTCCGAGATGACGTAAGTTTTTAGGAAGGCTTTGCACATATTTGGTAACATCTGTTTTTCCTTGTTTGATGCGGCTTTGAGCACGGTTCAGTTCGCTGGCAACAACTCCTGCAATTATTGTAATTCCGGCTTCCATGGCTTTGGCAAAGACTTCTTTACCATCCACAAAGAATTGGTTCACTTCATCCGGCAATCCAGCAAAGAGATCCCAACCCCATTTCAGAGCTCCATCTGCGCCACCGTAACGTTTGGCTTTGTACCAGGCCATTTTTGTTTCGATGTATGTTTCAAAGATTGCTTTTGATTTTTCTGCAGTCACTTCAAACATCGATGCTACGCGTTCTTCGAGTGTATCGAGAATTCCTTCTACTTCTTTTTTGGTTGTTTCGTAAATGCTGTTAATATCACTGGCAATCCGTTCGCGTTCACTGGTGTCTTTTTTACCGGTGGCTTTTTGGTTCCCCATGACTTTCTGGAAAGCTCCGCCTCGCATAGCGTGCATACCGGCCAGTTGTTCCTGGCTTGCAGCGCTTGATTTGATTCCGCTGTCCTGTAACGTCTCATCTTCCTTTTGACGGAAGTTTTTAGGAGCATCATCTGCTTTTGCTTTTGCGTCTTTTTTACTGTCGAGTGCCTGGATGAATTTCGGTTCTTCGGATTTTTCCAGTTGCTGATCAGTCACTTCGCTTTCAGCCATGCGCTGATCTACTTCAGCTGTTTGTTCCTGGATCGGTTGACTGATTTCTTCTTCACCACGTTTTGGAGGAACAGCTTTCCCTGCTCCGACATCTCCCGGTTTAGCTCCTTTCTGAAGAGGTTTCAACGGAGTCGTTTTGCGTTCAGGAACTTTGTCGGTTTGTGGAGCTGCCTGGCTTGTTTCAGCAACTGGCCCGACAGAAGCATCTTTTTCAGACTTCACATCTCCAATGGCTTGCTGGTTGACCTGATCAATGTTGTTGTTTTCTTCAAATTTATCTGCCTGATCCTGGTTTTCCGGAAGCTGCATGGTTGCAATCCGTTCCATGAGTTTGGCTTTGAAAGCTGCGGCGCTGAATGGTTTCGGTTCTGCTTCTTCCATTTCGTCTACCTGGTCGGCTTGTGCGATACTTACCCGTTCATTGCCCGGAGAAAGTGCGGCTTCCTGGGAATCTTCGGAAAGTTCGCCGGCCGGTTGGTGGGCAGCTTGCTGATCAGCAGTAACAGCAATATTTTGTGTTACAGCCATAAAGTTCGGGTCTGCTTTCGGATCCGGTTTCTTCTTTTCCGGAGTAGCCTCTTCTTCGGAAGCAGCTTCTTCTTCAACTTCTTTCCCGTTTTTATCTTTTTTTCCTGTTTTCGGAATAGCGGGTTTACCGTCTTTTGCTGCCGGAGGAACTGCAGCTCCTTTTGCTTGCGGAGCTACGACCTTCAGTGCCGGAGTTTCTGTTCCGGGAGTTGTTTGCGCATCTTTTTTCCCTTCCGGAGTGTTTTTCGATGGTTGAGCAGGATCTTGTTTTAAATCCGCTTTTGGAGCTGCGGCTCCTTGCTGAATCGTATGGGTCAACTCGTGAGCCAAGAGGAACTTCCCATCTTTTGATGCCGGGTCAAATTTCCCCTGGTTGAAATAAATATCGCCTTTATTGGTAAACGCTTTGGCTTTGAGCGATTGGTTCATTTCAGTTGCCTTTGTGCCTGTATGAACTTTGACATTACTGAAATCAGCACCAAAGCCGGTTTCCATTTCTGTTTTTACATCGGAAGGGAGTGGGCTTCCTTGTCCTTTTGTATCTTTAAACTGCGAAGCAACGCTATTTACAGGAGCGGGTGCGGCCTGATCGAATTGTTTGGCCTGAACCGGAGCAGCATCTTCGTCTTCTTTCATTTGGACGCCTTCATCGCCACCTTCATCCGGAGTTTCTGCATCATCTGTATCGGGTTCCTCAACGTCCGTATCCGGTTCTTCAACTTCCGGCTCTGATTCACCATCTTCCATTCTTTGAACCGGTTCATCTTCTTCTTTGCGTTGAATAACAGGTCCTTTGTAGTCTAAAGCTCCCGCTTTGTCTTCGGTACCTTCTATGTCGAGTTGCCCCATTTGATCCGGATTTTCCTTCCGCTGAACGTAAGGAGTAACCGTCTGCGCAATTGGTTTTAATTGAACAGATGCAGGATCGCCGGAAGCAGATGCCCCGGTAGGAGAGGAGCCCTTCACGACACTTTCAGCCGCGTTATCAGCTTCAGCTTCGTGCTGATCGCCAGGTTGATTGACGAACAACTTCGGTTGTACAGCAACGGAATCGCGGCCCCGGCTCCGAAAAGGAGAACCGCTTGATTTTTCAGATGTGTGAATAGCCTCTTTCATGGTTAAGACTAGTGGTTTAGTGAATAATGACTCTCTTTTACAAGAGTTGAATTTTTGGTTTTTCAGTTAGTTTGTAGTGGTCTCTATTGGGGGCATTTTTTAATAACTCAATCAGAGATGTAAGCTAAAGAATCATCTGTTATTTGAATGCAAGTACCCAACCAATCAATTAATTCTCCGATTTTATTTAACATGGTTATTTATTAGAAATCTCCAAAGAACTTTCTTTCTTCATTATCATAAAAAACGTCTGCCAAATCCAATACCCATGCGGATAAAATCTGAGAGCCTTCTGAATTGTTTTTGGAGGAACTATCATACAAAGAACCTAGTCTCAATAATAACTCATTATCTCTGTCTTCCATAAGCTCTATATTATCTTCAGTTGTCAGATCCATGATTTCCTGGAAATTCTTTTTAAGGATTGGATTGTTTGCCTCCTCGATAAAATCCCAATTTATGTCGGATAAATATGACTCCGGATTTTTTATGGACCACCCACTATACTTTTTATCTTGAAAATACAGGAAAAAATCAGGGCTGATTTCTATTTCTATCACATCGTCAGATTCTAAAAAATTGTCAGAAAAAGAGAATAGTCTTCCAAGTTCAGGATTGTAATGTCTGTAAGCAAATGGTATTAATATGAATTCCCCTTCATATGGGAGAATTTTGAACGAAGCTTTGATTGACTTAATCGTCAATAATGTTTCCAGTTTTAAAGACCTTGTTTTTTCAGGATATTTAAAGAAAATGAACCTGAGCATATTTGTCTCTTTATCAAACCCGATTTCATCACAATCTTCAAATTCCAACCAGGCTTCCATACTTCCAACACTCTTTGACTTTTCTTCTGAAAAATCGAAGCGATTACCATTAGAAATGGTTATACGTCTTGTATCCAAGAAAAGTCTTGGAAAGTTGGATAACTGAACCTCCTCAATTACTTCAACTATAATGTTGTCGTTAAAAAATAATTCCATAAGTATTAAAATTAATCATCTAACGGGCTTGCCTTAGGTAGGAAAATACCGTCTTTTCACGGAATCGTACCTTCAATAATCATATCTTTTGTAACTGGATCTCCCGGATCTGTACTTAAACCTCCAAGAGCTTTTGCCCCACTATCTCCTTTGACACCTGATTTTCCATAAACCATAATTGCTTTACCTTTTGCACTTGGTGTTACATCTAATACAGCAATATTTTCATTTTTCACTTTCTGCTCAATGACTCTGCGCATTGTGATTTAATCTTCTATGACAGGATTACATGGGGAAAGATATACATCATCTTTGATCGTTACTTTCCCTTTCGCTATTTGAAAGACTTTATACTGGTTCCAGCTAATTTCATCTTCTGGCCATCTCACATAAATGATTCCAAAACTTTCTGATGCGATTTCACAAATTTTTTCCAAGTTTTTCAATAAATCATCACTATATCCATTATCGTGATTATGCCTTCCTCCAACAAAAAGATTTACAAAACCATTTATCTCTTTGATTTCACAAAACTGATTTTGGGCTTTAAACTCAAGCATGATATTTTCTACATCAGCAATTAATTTTTTATTTAGTCCAATTACGTCTAATTCATCTGAATCAGAACAAATAGTCAACCATCCATTAAACTCAATCATCTTTTTAATTTTAAAATCTTATTACTAATTCAACTCCGTATCGTGCTGCGTATTCATTCAGTTTTGCAATGACTTCTGGAGCTGGTTCAGAGTCAAATCTATAAATTACTTTTCTGCCTGTTTCTTTAGCGACTTGAAAAGTTCTTTTTGCTTGTTTTTTGAATGAACTACCAATATTTGCTTTAAGTGCAGGTTTATGTTGTCCAATAAACTCATCACTTATTGCGTCATATTCTGTATTTGGATCATTTCTAAATGTTGCTTGGGGCACTCCTCCAATCTCTTCAGCTAACTCATGAGCTCCTTTATCATATTTTAAATTTGATGTCATTACATCCCATTCATTCTCTAAGATCTCTTTTGCTTCATCTAGATTGTTAGTTTGATCATTCGTTTTTTCTTTATCATTGCCCTCATTTTCCGGATTTACATCATATCCATCCGAATCACTAATCTCGTTGATACAACCAAACATGAAGATACGGAATTTTCCATTTTGACCTCCTTCTGCTTCAAATTTCTCAACTCCTTTCATGGCTTTTAATGGAGCAAGCTCAGCAAGTAAAACTGGAATAGGGGTATTTAATTGGTCATTGGTTTTCGTAATGATGCGAGCCATGACAAGAGCTTTTTTCTTACTCTTATGATTTTTCCCTTTTTCGATATCTCCATCCGCTTTTTCCTCCATCTTTTTCTTCGTTGAAGGATCCACATCGTCTTCGTACTTTTTGAAGTTGTCGAGTTCTTTATCCTTGAGATTCGGGTTGTCTTCCAGGATTTCGGATTTCGGTGACTTTTCTCCGTTAGCAACCTGCCTGTCTTTTGGAGTATCAAGATCCGTATCCATTTTGTTGACATTGGCTTCCGGAAGATCCGTGTCGACCTTTTTGATATCCGGAGCTTTTGTTTCCGGGATGTTTTTAGTTACAGGAATATCTGTGTCCAAATCTGCCTGTTTCGTTGACGTTTTGGTGTCCAGATCCGGCTGCTTCTTTTTCTCCGGAAGTTTTTTCTCGAAATTCCCCGAAGAGTTTGTTTGAGAAGGAACTTTATGATCATCGGCGTTTTTCAGTACTTTCTTAGGGGCAACGTCGTTTACATGGTCTGTTTTGTTTGCAATGTTCTTTTTGTTGCCGCCGAACAAGTTGTCGGATTTTTTCGCTGAAAACTTCTTGAAACTGGCGTACAAATCGGTCCACGTTTCTTTCTTGAATGCAGCACCGACCAGGCGCGGAATTTTGCGTACACCGCCTTTCACGAATCCTTTGCTGGCTTTCCAGGTGCGGACCACGGTATTTTTGAATTTCCCTATTTTTTCAGCATTGATGGGAGAAGGAGGTGATTTTGCTCCTACCATTCCCATTACACCGGCAGCCGTATTGGCAGCATCTTGTTTGAGTTTGTGATTGCCCTGGAAGATCTCTTCTGCGGTTTTGGCCGTATGAACGTTGTAAATATTCTTAATTCCTGACATCAGACTCAATGCGGCCGTAATCAGTCCGATCCAGAATGTAACAGAAGCCATTGTACTTGTTGCACTTGCCAGCCAACCTACGACTACCCAAAGCGGCGGGAAGAATACGGCAGCAATACCCGTTGCGATGGAAAGTACGAGTAACAATCCGGTAACAACTCCTGCAATGGTCAGTAATTTTACACCGACGCTGGAGCCTTTCTGAAGAATCATTCCTACCGGATCTTCACTGAATCCTTTCCAGTCACTCAGATCGGTCCAGATCCCACTAACAGCATCAGCAATGGTTTTGTAGGTTTCTAAAGGATTCACCATTGCCCAACCGATCTTGGCTACATCGGCCCAGGTAATATTTTTGAGTCCTTCCCACATGGCTTCCAATGACTTGGTCATGCTGGTCCATAAGAGTCCGGATTTGGAAATTTTATCGATGTTTTTGGTGGCTTTGTTCAGAGGAGCCTCCAATCCTTTGTTCCGTTTGGAATTATGCTCATCGATCTGATTTGCGCGTCTTTTTTCTACCCGTTCGCCGAATTCCATTTTTTTAGCTTCTACCCATGCCTCAAAATTCATATTGAAAGCCTGAAGCTGCATTCCTAACATTAGGCGGTCTCCTTCATTCAATGAAGCAAGAAAAGCTTCTTTGTCGGCCTCACTTTTCATCGTTGAATAGCGAAATAGTAATGCTTCCGGGCCGTTGGACAATTCTCCCTGTGCCTTCAGTTCTTCCTGCATGATCATTTCGTCCGTACCTTCGATGCTTTTCATGTCTTTGTAATAGAAATACTGTGCACGATGTGTTTCGTTTTCCATTTCAAAGGAAGTCTTCATCAAATCCATTCCGTTTGCAGTGAGTTGTTCCTCCTGGTTTTTGCTCGCCTGGAATTTAGGATTCATGGATTTGAGCTTTGATTTCGCTTCTTTGTTGCGATTCTGTTCGGAAGAGATCTTTTGTTTCGATTTTTTAATGTTCGCTTTCGATTCATTCAGATCTTTTTCCGTTTTTGCATTCTTGGCTTTAGCACCTTTTGCATCGACGGCAAGTTTAGCAGCTGTTGAGCCGGCACCTGAAATTCCTTCTGCCATTGTAGCAGATCCGGAGCTCATTTCCTCATAATTAGAGCTCAATTCTCCTGATTCTTTTTCGTCCGGATTTGAATTTTCTTTAGAACCTTCATTCAGATCGGCACTTTCCTTTTTCAGATCGTTTGCTGTTCCTTTATTCTTATTGTATTCGGCTGTGTAATCACCAACTTCAGTACTTACTTTTTCTTGCCGCTGTTTAGAGGTTGCAAGCGCGCGATCCATGATTTTCGGAATCTGTTTTTCGCGGTGTTGGGTATTTTTTTCCGCAGTAGCAAGCGTTTTGTCGGAACTATCGACTTTCTTCTGTATTTCTTGCATTTTTTTCTCAGCAACAAGCCGGTGTTCGGTCTGTGTTTTTGCACGTGAAACAGATTCTTTTCCCTGATCACGGAATTGCTGAGCTGTCATGATTAGCCCCTCTATATTTACATTGGCTTCTTCATCAATACCAACACTTTCGCCTACTTTATCGGTTGCTTCTTCTACTTTAGCATCTTTTACAGGAGGTGGATTATCATAATCTTCTTTTACTCCTTCAGGTCCGGGATCTTCTTCTTTCTGAGGCTTTTCTTCCGATGTTTTTTTATCACCATCATTTTTTTCCTCCTTAGGTTTGGCTGCTTGTGCTGTTTTTTCTTTTTCCTTGGAAGTATTGGGTTTCGTTTTTTCTGAAACTTCTTTCTCTACGGCTTCATCAAGTGCAGCTATCTTGTTTTGCCCTTCGACCTGATCGGTAGCATCTCCTTTTTCGTCTGAAGGTTTGGCTTTATCATTTAGATTTTCCTGTTCCTTTGCAGCCCCGGAGGCTGTTTTTTCCTGTTCTGTAGTTTGTTTCGCCGGTAATTGCTCATTACCGGAATCAGAATTAATTGCAGCGGCAGGTTGTTCTTTGGATTTACTTACAACATCAGTGACCAATTTTTCGGTTTTTTGCTGCATTCCGGGGTCATTCTTCGCCTGATTTTTTGCAGCGGCAACTTCAGCAGAGTTAATTTCTTTCTTTTTACCCTTTTGTTGCACTTTTTTATCATTTGAAGGTAAAGCCGCTCCTTGCTGAATGGTGTGTGTTAACTCATGGGCTAACAGTTGTTTTCCATCCTTGGATGCAGGATCGAATTTTCCGTCGTTAAAATAAATGTCTCCCTGGTTGGTAAAAGCTTGTGCCCCCAAGGATCGGTTCATTTCTGCGGCATGCGTTCCTGTATGCGTTTTTACCTTGCTGAAATCGGCGCCGAAACCTGATTCCATTTCCGTTTTTGTATCGGAAGGAAGTGGGTTTCCTTGCCCTTTGGAGTTTTTTAATTGATCTTGCAATGATGGTTTTCCATCTTTATTCTGTTCGCTTGTCAATGTTTCCGGCTGAGTCAAAGGGGCATTCAAGAGAGAATCGTCTTCTTTCCGCTGAATGACTGGTCCTTTGTAGTCGATGGCTCCCGCTTTATCTTCAGTACCGTCAATATCAAGTTGTCCCATCTGATCCGGATTTTCTTTCCGTTGAACAGTTGGAGTAAGAGTTTGGGCAATCGGTTTTAATTGAACAGGTGCAGGACTTCCCGCAGTTGTTCCGGTAGGTGAGGAGCCGTTCACGACGCTGTCGGCCGCTTTATCGGCTTCTGCTTCGTGTTGGTCGCCAGGTTGATTGACGAACAGCTTCGCCTGTACCGCCAACGAATCGCGGCTCCGGCTCCGAAACGGAGAACCGGATGTTTTATCAGGAGTATTAACTTTCGTCTTCATGTTTGTTTTATTACCATTCTATAAATAGCAGGTCTTCCCGCCAGTCGATTTTTACGATTCCAAGATTCCAGGGAAGCTTATCGAGTAGGATGTCCTGAGCTTTTCGGTCAAATACCAGGCGCGTGTCCTGGAATTCTTCTATGATGATTTTGGCTTCGCGTTGTAAAAATTCAAAACGAAGTAAATCGGGGGAATCACTTTTCAGTGCTGTCCAGTGTTCCATTACAGCCGCAATTAATTTCCCGGCTTCTTCTTTTATTTCCTCAGAGATCAGCCGTTCCTGCTGAATCGGCTCATCCGGTGGAATACCACAGAGGAATTTTTCAAATTGGAGTTCATATTCCTGGGCATTTTCATTACCTGTTGCCAGGAAATGCAGTACGTGAGCAACCAATTCCGGATCGGTGAGCTGCTTGTTTTCCAGCAAACCGATTTCTGTAAGAAACGGCTTCAGAAAAGGATGAAGTAAAATGAGTCCGGCATTTTCAACCGGTTCGTAGGAATGAATGATTCCTTCCTTATCGGTTTTCCCGGTAAGCTCTATGTTTCCTTCAACTTCAGTCGTTTTTTGCTGTTTATTCTTTTCTAAAACAGATTGCAGCTTTTTTTCCTGGTTCGGCGAAATTTGCTGTCCGGTAGTACTTTTTATGAACTGAATGGCAGCTTTAAATTCTTCGCTATTCTTTGGTGCCGACAGTACCATCAATTGTTCCATTCCGGATTCTGGAATGCTTCCTCTTTGCTGGTATTCCCGGAAAATTTTCAAAACAAAACGCCACCATTTTTCGTTCGTTGCGAGTGTTTGAAAGGGAAGGGCTTTCGGCAGAGGAAAGGAAGGTTCTGAGGGAAAATGGAATGCTCTTGCGAACCATTCGATCAATACCGGTTCCGGAAGCTGAAACAACATCCGCTTCACAAAATTTTCCGGATTGTTTGATTGAAGTTCCTCCAAAAGTGTTTCCGTATCCGTACAGGCCAGTTCCAACAAACTGGAAGTTTCCATCAATTTGTTCAACGCGGCATTATTCGGAATCCACCAGGGTTTTGTACCTGTTTTCAGGAAATGAAACACAGACTGTAAATGTCTTTTGTTTGCCGGAAGCAGCAACATGCTTTCTATTCTTGCTTCCACTTCTGCATCCGGTTCACGGAAAAGGGCCTGGTCGATTTCTTTTTGGATGCTCGTACAAATCAGTCGCTCAATGTCACCATGTGTCAGATCCGATGTTTTTGCAGAAATGTCTACAGAAAGTTTATCAAGTGTCAGGACTTTTCCGTTCAGCTTTTTTTCCAGTTCCTCAAACAGTTCTTCCAATGCCGGAGACAGGCTGCCGGAAATAAATCCGGCAGCATCATCTTTCAAAGCATAGCCTTTTTTTGTGGAGTTGGTTTCAATTTCCACGAAAAGCTTATGGACAATATGTGAAGATTCTGTACTCATTTTAAATGAACTTTTGTTGCTTATGGTTTCCAGATAACAACATTTCGAAGAGCGGTGATCGCATTCGAGGAAGAGGAGCCCGGCTGGCGTTGAGTCAACACTTCATTCAGGAACGTAACGTTTTCAGGAAGTCCCGATGTGATGCCCATTGTAGGGAAAGACGGACTCATGTTCGGATCCATTCCATTTTTGAATGTTGCGATCATTTCCATAATAGAAAAGTCATTAAAAGCTGGTTCCTGCTGGCAACGCGCAATGGAGATTCCGGTTCGCATCAAGTTGTGATAAAGCTGCACTAATGGAGCTTTGTTCCCTCCGGTACTAATGGCAATAACAACCTGATCGAATAAACCTAAGGCAATGTTTTTCACATTCGCACCGACAACCTTGTTGTGATTTCCGTTCTGGTATCCTGGAATGTCAGCAAATAAATCAGTGTACAGGGTTTCGAAATCAGCAATGAGTCCTTGTAAATCTGAAGGTCCTGTAGCTCCTTCCACTAATCCCATTTCGTCAACAATTTGCTCAAATTGAGCTCTTTGAGTAAGGAAGTATGCATCTGATTCCAGTTTACATGTAACAGGATCTGGCGGCCAGTTATTATTGATATCAAATTCCAGTTGCTTTTCGGTAGCCAATGGGCACATATCTCCCGAAATCGAAGTGACGTTAAGCTTTACCAACGTTGTGATAATGGATCCCGGATAGGTATGCGTCGGAGATTTATCCGTTGAAGTTGTTCCGTCACCAAAATCCCAGAAATAGGTGAAATCATTTGGATCCGCGTTTGTAGGAAGCTGGAAGTCAAAAGGAACCGTTGGACTGGTCAGTGGAAATGCAGGTGTAATTATCGTACCTGTTATGGCTTTGTGTAATGTAAGCTCCGCATTGGTTTGATGTCCGTTCAGCGTGAAGTGAATGACTTGTCCGTAAGCGCTTTCCGGTACTTTTGTTCCGACGATATTTATTTTATCCCCGATAACGGAAACACCCTGCACAGCCGGGGTAATCTGAACGACTCCATCTGCCGGATAACGATACATGTCGACGGTAACGAACCCGGTATCAGTAGGTTTGATACAAATTTGGTTGGTCGATAAGCGAAGATCTGCAATGACTTCCGGCATAACGAATCCAACAGGGCGACAATCCGAACAGCACAGATACGGCAATGTAAAATCGGCTACGACAGTGTTTGCAGCAATACCGTTTACCGCGTTGCGGATGTATACCAAAAGGAACGTATCTCCCTGGTGAGCTCCGGCAAGGTGTTCCATTCCAGGGTGTTGTTCCTGGAATTTTGCAAGGCTTAATCCGAGTAGAATGTCTTTTTTGCGCCGCTCAATCTCTTCATAGATTAATTCCAGTTTTTCAGCACTGCAGCATAAGTTTGTCGTGTCCTGAGCCAGGTTTAACAACATCGTTTGTACATCTTTTTGCAGGTTTACTCTTGTCGCTCTTGAAAAAGTTTTGCGTGCAGCACCACATAAATTGGTGGTACTGGTATTAATGGATTGAACAACACTTGGGAGTACGTCTTTCAGTGTGATCGGGCGTTTGTCCATGAGAACGTAGGCGTGAGAAAGTACTTCATTCGGACCTTTCAAAGTTGCGTTCACAATGTCTTTCATCTCGGTGCCGTAATCGAAACGGTCAATTTGACGGTCTACCTGTATAGCGATATCGTTTCCGGAACATCCCTGGAATTGATCAAGAACGGGAAGCATCACGACGCCCAAAGATTCATGTGCTGTGTATAAATTGTCTTTTACAACGTTATTACTGCTGCTGCTACTGCTTAGTTTTAAATCAGTACCTAAAACAGAGAAACTGGAGGCAGTAGGATACATATATTCTTCGACCAGGTAGTTTTGAGTTGGGTCAATGGTACTAAATGCAGAATAGTATTTAGAAACTTTACCAAGCAAACATTCGTGTTCCTGTGTCCAGGCATCCAGCATCACCTGCAGATCTTCGAAATGACAGGCATAATCGTCCATATCAATCGGATCATTGGTATTAATGGTAATTCCCAATGCTTTTACGTCAAATGCCAAACCGTATTGCTTTTTCAGGTTGTCAATCTGCTGCATGGCTATTTGGTAGCTTAGTCCCTGTTGACCTTCGATTCTCAGGAAATTATGCGGCTCCAGATCGTATCTTAACGGAGATTGTATCGGTCCGGAAGGATCCAGCTGCGAAATGTGATAACTCAGGTTCCGGCTTTGTTTGTTGACTTTCGTTTTGTCATAATTCCAGGAATTGAGCAATCGGGGGAAATTTTGTGTTCCGTAGTAAAAAGGAATCGCTTTGTCTTCTACAAGAGAACGATAAGATGACGGAGTAATGCGAATATCGCCCGAAGTCAAGTTTGTGTTGTAAGAATTCAACATGGCAATAACGCGTCTTACATACAAATTGAATCGTTCACACCAGTTTTTTTCATCCTTGAGAATAGGTGATTTATAGAAACTGTGACGGTATTTTTTCAAATACTCATCTTCTTTCACCGGAACCAGCCTTCCAAGCATCAGGTGATTTGGAAACGAGTGAATGTTTGGGTTGCATGCACAAATACTATCCATGAACATCTCTTTCAATTCGTTGTAAGTATTTGTAATATCACACAACAAATCATACCGGTATTGGAAATGCAGTTGCGGATAGGTTGCACCGGTTCCGAACAATTGCGTCAATCCGTCTGAAATAGTTTGACCTTCGGCGTTCATTCCCAGTTTATTCAACATATTTTTAAAACCGGTTTGAAGTTTTTGAATGGTGTTTTCTGATTGGATCGCGCTGAGGTAATAAGAACGCAAAGTGGCAAAGTTAGCCGAATTGGTCGCATTCACCGTTACACGCTGAACAGCAACTTCGTCCAGGTTGAGATAAGTGGTAATGAGGTAATTTGCATTGAAAATCGAATCGTTTGAGAGAATGTATTCAGCATCCTGTTGTGAAACGATCAGGGGGCGCAGTTTGCAGATATTTTTGATTCCCTGGTTTTCACAGTCAATACCCGTACAGGCGCTTGGATCTTCCGGGTATTTTTCGAGATACAACAAAACAACCAGGTTTTGAAGATCCGTTCTGGATATGATCGTTTGGTCTGAAGGAATTTCCTGGCCAACCGGAATTGCTTCCCAAAGGTTGATCTGTACATCCGAACCGTTGATGGTTTTCCAGAAAAAAGGCTTGTATTTCGCGTTACTATCGTCAAAAGCGCGATAATGTGTAAAGCGCAACTCCTTGATATCGATATTTGTTAGATCAGGATCAGAATTGTCTGGTTTCGATAGTTTGAAAAGATCACCGTCGGTTCCTACACCGGCACCTTGTGAAATGACTAATTCGCCGCTTGAATTGGCATTGAACCCGATATTGAATCCGCATACAATTCCAACTCCGCTTAAGAAAATACGAGAGAGGCGGTCCTGATCATCAAAATAGTTCAGAAATTCATTTAACTGGCCTGCTGTAAGTATCTGGTCGGGTACGAATGAGCGGTAAGAGGGCGTGATTGTGGTCAACTTTGTTTCCATATTTTTTCCTTATTTCTTATAAATTATAATGTTCCTAGTTTTGTTCTTCCGAGAACGATATCGTTATCCTGGTCTTCTTCTTCCTCTTCACAGTTATGCAGTTTTCCGGTTGGAAAAATGGTGTGCAGATGTGTCAGACTTTCTATCAGGACTTTGAGTTCATCTTCCGGATGGAATGAATCGAGCGGTGATTTTGCGATGAGGTACGCTTTGTAGAACGATTCAAACTGTAGTAATTGATTATCCTGGTTGGGAACTTCACCTTTCCGCGAACCGATCCAGCATATTTTGGCCAGGATGTGCGAGGGTAGTTCTTCCCGGATCAGTTCCTCCATGAAATTTCTGAAGTGAATGTCAGAAAAACGCTGAGTGTAACCCGGAAGTACGATACTGACTCTGAAAGAATACGGATCGATTCCACAACAGGATTCCTTGCAATTATCCGCGCAAAACGGAAGGAAGAAGGACGGAAGCGTATCCGGGTAATCACTGTCCGGACGAAGTAAAATGTGTTCAACAGTGAATGCTCCTTCTTCCGTGAAATCGTACTTCATAAATTGGATGGTTTCCAGTAAAGAAGTTTCCATGTCTGAAGCCGTTGAAAAATAAATCAGCTGCTTGGCAACAATATATCCGGGGTCGGTATCCTGTAATTCAGGGTCGATAACAGCGAAATAGAAATTCCCTCCGCCTGATATTTTCACCTGGATGTTATCAATCGCCTGATCTGCAACGACTCCGGCTTCAAAAGCATCTTTGATCTTCTCTTCGCTGCTTTCAATGAGTTGCAATACCGCGAAATACAAATTGTTGATTGCTTTTTTATGGCTTGTGTAACTGTTTTCCGCTGAGAGAACAACTGTTCCGGCACCATTGCGGATCCGCCATTTGAAAACTCCGGGGCTTTGTTCGTAAACTTCGATGAAAGAATCCGAAAGGTTGCGCCGGAAATAATTTTTCATGCCGGATAGTCTGGCTACTCGTTTTTCAACTCCGGATACATTCCCGGTATCCCACAATTCCGAAGCGGGTTGATGGTAGTAGTTGAATCCGAGTCCGCGTTCGCTGCTCAATGTGACATACTCACGCAGGAAGATTTCTTTGGACTTCAGAACCATTTCACTGGTGAAGGATCCGTAGAGCTCTTTCATTACGAAAGCATAGGTGCTGAAATTTTCTGCAAAACGCGACAATAAGTGGTCGAGCAATTCATTTCTGCGCGCAACATCGTCAGTCAATCCGTCGAACAATTGTTCAGAAAGCAAAGTATTATCGTTTTGAGGATAATTATTCACCAATTCGTTGAAACCGTTGATATCGGATACTGCTTGCGTGAAGTAAGTATTGGAGACTTGCGGGTCAACGGATAAAAGATCTTTCGCATTTTCCAGGTGGGCAAAGTAGGAGGCAAGTACCTGGTCAAAAAACAACAAATAAGCTTTCAATTGTTTGGCCTGGGAACTGCGCGCAGTGCTCACCGGCGACATTAAACCTTCCTGCCCGATTCCATAAGTATCCGGGAAATCGTTCTGAATCGTTGTGTACCAGCCCGTATCCAAAAACTCGCCGGAAGGAATCTCCGGAAAACGATCGATTGCTGCCTGGTCGTTGTATGCTTCTTCTTCCGCTTTTAATTGCTTATAGAACTCTTCAGAACGTTTTTCGTTGACGCTCACCGGAAGATTGTCTTTGCGGTAATTGAATACACTATTGGTACAAAGTGCCGGCCGTTTGTTCGGTTCGATACACATCAGCCAGGTATTCGGATCATTGGTTCCGGAGCAGTTGCCGATTGAAATATCCGTTATCTGTTTCACGCCCGGAATATCCATGATGATGTTGATGATATCCGATAAGCGCACTTCTTTTCGAAGAGAAGCCTGTTTGAGTTCTGTTGTATCGATAAATCCGCTTTCAAGAAGAGGACCTTCAAAAATCTCATCCATCCGGTAACCTCTTGCCAGCATTTGTTTCAATGAATAGAAATGAACACCGGGAGAAAAATAGCGCTGTATTTCGAACCAGATTTGAGCATTTACTTTTTCTTCATCCGCCTCGTTTTCCAATTCTATCTGTGCACAAACCGAAATGGATTGCTCTTCAATTTCATCGATTTTAACCAAATCTTCGCATAAGTTGCGGTTTGCATGATACTTAGCCTTGATTAGAGCTTTGATGGTATCAATTTTCTGTTGACGTTGCGGGTCGTTTTGATCTACATCGAAATCTACGAGGATGCGATTCAACCCTTTCAGAATGAATTCTTCACGATCTTCCGGTAGCAGATTCGGAAACATATCCGGACTATAAGAAAGTAATCCTTCCTTGCAATCAGCATAAACTTTTACCTCATAGGGCATAATCCAGCAGTTGCGGACACCGTCCATATCAATAAATAATTTGCGGTAATCAAGGGCGGTGAGCGCACGATTCGGCATAATTTGACCGGCGGTATAAAATTGCTGTGAAATAGGAGTACTTCCTGTTGGTCCGGTCAAAAGATCCGGCATGGAAATATTGATTCGGTTACCCAGGTCGGTGATTGCATAACTAAGCATTTCAAGAATCGTAATTCCCGGATCGTGCTCGTTATAATCCGTCCAAAGTCCGCCTCCCATCGACGCAATGTGTTGTATTCCGATGCGTCGCAGGTATTCAAAGTCGAGATCGTTTTCCGTGGAAGTGTCCCGCGAAATGGTGATACTGTTTTTTAAAGTTGGCATTTTTCAGTTTCTGTGTTAGGAGTGGAACATGAGTATATAGCGGTTGAAATTTCGTGTCGTTTCGCGGATACCAGGATCGCTTTTGGCGAAGATGGTTCAGCAACGGTAGAAGCAGTACCTTTTTTGTAAAGCTTCACATCCTGCAGGTAATCTACATACGGAAGCTCTTCGATATAGTCAATCAGTACACTGAGGTATAATTTTCCTCCGAAGTTGATCATTTCGCGTTCGGCAAAAGCCCAGGGGGAAAGGAATCTCGTAATATCTTCGTTGAGTTGATCGATGTACAATGCTTCATCAAATTGTGGATAGAAACGCACTTTCAACGATACTTTGACTTCTTCATAATCTGGATTGATCACGTGTGTTTTGACATGCAATGAATTCAATTCTGAAATGAATGTTTCGATACGGTTGAGAGTCGCTTTACTGACTCTGGGTTGGTAACGGTCAAAGACATTCCGGTGAAGCGTGTCGGGAATAACGACCAACGTAACATTTCCGGGTGATTGAAAAGAACAGTCGCAGGTATGCGTCAGGCATTTGACTTTGTAGATCTCCGGGAAATTCTGGAGAACCAGGTGTTCATAATCCCATAAATTGATTGCCCTGTTTTTATGTCTCAATCGCTCGCTGATACGTTTGTAGTACTGAGCATCGGTTTCTACAGGTCTTCCTCCGAAAGAATTGTACGGTTGAGAAACGGATTTAACAGCAGCAATGCGGGATACCAGTTTACTGATCGTATCAGCCGGAAGTCCCTTTTCAAGATGTAAAAGATCGTTTCCTCTGTCGTCAAAAATCGCGGTAGCTGCCTGACCGAATATTCCGAGCATACGGCATACGGCGTCGTAGTTTTTGAAGATTTTTGCACGGATCCAGAACATTCCCGGCGGAAGCAGGGTATTATCGGAACTTGCTTCAACAGGAATTTTAAATTTCACCAATCCTGATTTCAGAAAATTATCCGTTTCATTGATCAGCATGAGGCTCGAATCGAGTTTTTTCCAGTTGTTGTTCTTGCAGAGAATCGACCAGTGTACTTTTTGCACTCCGGTGAATGATTCCGCCAAGGGGTTTTCGGATCCTTCCAATACCTGAACAAGTAATGAAACCTGTTGCAGTGTTGCCGCATTTTCCAACCCGATAAACAATTCACCGCCTTTGCAGTATTCCGGAGTAAGTGTGCAATCAGTAGATTGTCCGTCGAAACCTGCTTTCAGGAACCGGTTTTCTTCTGATTCTCCGAAAGGGTGAAGATGGAACAACTGAACCGTGCGACCATTGAAATCTTTTTCCGTTTCTAAAGCCAGGTTCAATTCATCAATGGCCGTATAACTCAATGAAATATCATCCGCAAACGGAATATAGGGCTGATTCGGAATAGGCACATTCGGGTTTGTACTTCTCATCGCCAGGGAATAAATCCGGGGATAGATTTCCTGTAAAAAAGATTGATTTAGCGTCAGTCTCACCGGACCCGAAGCATTTGCCTGGAAGTTGTTGTTGGAAAGCCTGAAAATTGTTTCAAATTCAGAAGGATCTACGTTGGTGTTGGTTGTTGCTCCGCCGGCTACATGAAGCCCAAAACCCGGTGGATCGAATTCATCGATATTGGATCCTTCAGGAGTGAACAGATCGATGTTGCTTTCGACCGGACGATTCCAGTCTCCATTCGAGAAAATCCAGGAACTGCCTTTGAAGTAATTATTCGCGCCCACAATGTTCGTATAGTAATCCTGGAACCGGATCAGAAAGTGCGCCTGCTGAGCTGGTTGACCTGCATTACCGGCCAGTCTTGCGTTCGAATTGGCGGTCATCTGCACAGGAATCAGTCCGTTAAAGCCTTCCTGGGTTACAGTTCCTAAAAAAGATCGGTCGTATCCTTCATAATACGTTTTGAAATTATCCGGTGTGTTCTTCCAGTGAATTTTAACTTTGAGACGTCTCCATTTCTTACTGAATACTTCCGGATGGAACACTGAGAATGCGGATCCTTTTACCGGATCGGTTGTAAAAGCGTAAAAAGGCTTTTTCGTGTTCAGGTTTCCGGTATCATTTCCGATAGTCAACGCTTTCAGATCAGTCACTTTTACTTTTATGCGAATGCTGGTGATCGGCTTTGAAAGAAAACGGTAAACGTCATATCCTCCGAAGTTTTTGGTTGCTAGTTCAAAGCGAAAAACAGGGTGCTCCGTTTGGTAATTACCACCGTGAATTGCCTGGTTGTAGTCAACAACTGCTTCTTGTTCAGGTTGCAGCTCGATACACATGGTAAGCAATTGATTATTGTCTAATCCGGTAGTGTAATTTTTAAGAGGGCCGTTGTTTTCATTGATAGCAATGGTCTTTGTTGATATGGAAATCGGTCCTACCCATCCTTTTGATCCGGTATAATAGATCGAGAGAAATGAAGTGTCTTCCGAAGCATCTGTCAATACTACCGGGTTATTGGAAAACTGCGCCTGAACGACAATCTGGCGTTTCCCTTCTGACAAGTTAAGTGTATGCGAAGCAATTGCAAAACCAACGCGGGCATCTGCCTGTTCCGGCCGTGAATCCGGAGTTCCGGAATATCCGAACGGATACCAGGTGGAATCGTCACCAGGGAATTTTGCTCCTGCGCCATCATAAGTGGAAGCCTGGTCGGCTGCTTTTAAGGCATAACTGCCATTAACTGGTGCATCAGGAGCATTGTATACCGTTTTCACACTTCCGACTTTGGCCTGGTTCAGAACCATTTCGTCTTTCAACTGGTAGACGCGGGTTGTATTGGTCGTGTCTTTATCTCCGTCCAATTCGGTTCCGGCAGCAATTTTTTCCTGTGAAAAAGCGCGTGCCAGTTCAAAAATGACATTGACACGATCAGCTTCCTCTTTCAAGTGATCTAAGTGCAGGACTTCCGAATAGTAGAAATCGAGATGGCGTTTTGTATAACCGTTTAATCGTTTGGAGGATTGGTTAATCAGCTCCAGGAAACACAGGAAAAGCGTTAAGTGAGGTGTCAGTTTATCTGAATCTTCCAGGTTGTCAATCAGGGATTTGATACCTGTAGCATCCGGGAAGAAATCCTGCCAGTTGCCATCCGGATTTGTATCATTTGCTTCGTTGAAATAGTTGACGTCTTTTGCAAAATTATATGCGAATTTCATCCAGTCTTCCAGCCCGAATCCCATTAATTTCAGGTTTTCAGGATCAAGAGAACGGTCGTAACGCATCGATTGGTCGAGTCCGTTCCTTTTGAGAACTTCTGCTATGTCGTTACAATTGCTCATATGATTCCGGTTTTAGTGTATGAAATATCGTTTCCTTCATTGCGGTAGAAGGGGTAAACCATGTTTTGTCTGGTGTTTGTGGTGCGAATGCGGTAATCCAAAATGATGTCGATCCGCCCGTCCAGGATATATTGTTGATCCAGAGTGACGTGTTCCAGATCAATTCTGGGCTCGTAATAAAGGATTGCAGTATGGATGATGTCTGTAATATTGGTAGTCAATGTCAGGTTGATCGGTTCAAAAAGGAGTGTTTCCAAAGAGCAGCCGTATCCCGGTAACATAATGCGTTCGCCTGGCCTGGTTGATAACAGTACCTGTAAGCTTTCCTTGATATCCGTTTCGTCCGAACTCATCCGGACAAAACGAGCTGTTTTGTCAAAGCTGGGAGGGAAACTCCAGCCTGTTCCTAAGAATGATTCGTTTATTTCCATGTTGTTAATTATTATCCGATTAATACTGTTGCCAAACCGGCAACGATTGTTCCGCCGTGAGCGGTTGTATCTGTCATCCTGGCGGCCGGTTTTCCTCCGATGAGTACAGTCGCTGATCCGCCGGTTATGGTATCGGGAGGGCCGGAACAAACCGCCATGTCTCCCATGCGGGCCGCGGGCATTCCGCCGATTAATACTGTTGGTTCACCTGCCGGAAGAATTGGTCCTCCGACGTGCGGAACATTTCCTGTTACCATAGGACAAACGTGCATGTCCGTTACGCGTGCTGCTGGTTGTCCCATAATCAGTTGATTTGTACGATTGAGCCTTTGATAGTTGTTGAGGCACTTGAACTTATTTCTGTTCCGGCATTTCCGGAAGCTTTCACTTCTGCCTGTCCGGTGATTTCGATGTTCATTCCTTCGATTGTTACATCACCAGTTGCTTTCATTATCAGGTCTTTCCCGCTTTCAATCGAGATTCCGTCTTTGTTCATTTTCAGAGTATTGGAATTCTCGTCTTGCAGGGTGATTTCTCCGGCATCTTCGTCAATAATGACTTTCTTTCCGGCCGGTGTTTCAATCGTAACCGATTTTTTGTCATCATCAAACAAGAATTTCATCTCGCTCCGGGTTACGAAACCTTTGATGTTGTTTTCGTCTTCGGCTGTTAAGGGAGCAGGTTTTGCACTGCTGTTCAGCATTCCGACAATCACTGCGTTGTTTGGATCTTCGTTGATGAATCCAACCAATACTTCATCGCCGATTTCAGGCAGGAAGAAAGAACCCCGGTTTTCGCCGGCGTCCAGTGTTGCAACGCGGCACCAGATTCCTTGTTCTGCACTGTCAACAACAGGAAGTGTTACCATGATGCGGTTTTCTCCCTGTGGATCATCCTGCAATTGCGACACAACGCCGTATTGTAAACCTTTAACAGCTGGAATTAAGCCTGCCGCCGGTGCATCATTGATATCATATGTTTCAGAAAACCAAACCGGATCCAAACCGAATTGTGCATCCACCGTCCATAAACCCTTGCTGATGTTGTGCTGGACTCCTGAAATAAAGATGTTTCCGTCGAAACGTTCTCCGATACCTTCCAGCTTCAGGATACTTCCTGGATTTATTTTATCAATTCCCTGGAAACGTACGCGTCCCCGGATTTTTGCCATTTGCTGGAAGAGCATTTTGGAATCTGCCCAATCCTGGGCTTCTGTTTCGTTTAAACTGCCTCCATATCTTAATTCGAAATCTTTGAGTCCGATTACATCAGATAATTCGCTCGAATTTAAATTGCCGCTGGTTTTTACAGAGGCTTTTTTTGCTTCGATCTTACTGATTTCCTGATCGGCAGCATTCCAGCTCAGTGCTGAAATTTTTGAAAACTGGTTTCGGGCATCGATTTCGGCATCAAAATCCATAATTGTCAAGCCATGAGCGACTGTTTCCAAAGGTTCCTGAGAGGTGTTCGGTTTTTGAATGATTAGTTTTCCGTTGTCAGTGAAGCAAAGCTTCCCGTTGGCCTGAGCTCTTGCAACCATAAAATCCCAGTCAGAGGCATTGTACTGTACCAGTTTTTCGTGTTTGTAGCTGGTTTTTTCCAGTGATTTTTCCAGGCCGTATTCCTTGATCAATTCGTCAAAAACATCGCTGTCTGTGCTGTCATAAAAATAACGTGACTTTCTGCCAACGGTCATCTTCACGGTTTCGTCTTTGCATTCTACTGTGAGCGATGATTTACCACCGCGTACCTTTACCGAATGCCGGATAACAATTCCTTTGAAAATCATCTTGTTATCAGAATGGTATCCAGCATTGATCTGAATTTTTTTGCCCGGTACGAAAAATGCGCTGTTGCTGATTTCGAAATTCCGGTCAGAAGGAGTTCCTTCATAAAACACGATACGCGCCATGGCTATGCGGTTGAATTCTTTCCGCACCTGGATTGCCAATACCGGATAAGTTCCTGGAATCTCCTTTTCATCAACAAGGATTTGGTAGGTAACGAGATCAGGGCTTTTGCCAGTTTGTATTACTCCGGTATTGTTCATTTAGCTTGGTTTTTGAATAGGTGGAAAAATTAGTTGTTGTCCGGCTTTCAGTTTTCGGAAAGTGGTTAGTTTGTTTACACGGGCTACTTCAAGATAGTATTTGGAATCACCATAAATGCGTTTGGTCATTAACGGAAGGGTGTCGCCTTCTTCAACAATTCGTGCATGGGTCAAATCCGGTGAACTGACCTTCTTGATGGCTGCTGATTTTTCGGGTTCTACAAAATTCTTGAATTTGGCTTTTGCAATAGCCCGGATCGGCTTACCGTCAGGAGCAAAGAGTTTGTATTCGATATTCAGTTCTCCAAGTACACAGTGAAATTTTAGTGATCCCCAAAGAACTATCAGGTAGTTAGGCCGATGTATGTCTCCATTAACGGAATAAGCTAAATCGATCAGCTCCTTAATATCAGCTTCAACTCCCAGTGATTCACGATGTTTGAACAAGCCAAAGCCTGGTGTATCATCAAAAACTCCCGTATCGTCAAATAAAAACTCAAGTTCCAGGTCTGAAGGCGGAGTGTAGGCATAATAGGGCACATTGTCACCACTGCCTTTGGAAGAATCGGGAACGACGTATTCAACTTTGTAGCTTTGCGTGTATTTTTCAGGATTGATAAGTGTTTCGAAATCCTTCGGCAGTTTTTGGCTATACTCCGGATCTTTGTATCCTTCGATTTTTAATTTCTGAAGCTTACCGGAAACACTTCCTCCTTTTATATCTGATGTTACTTCTCCCATTATCGTTCTTTTTTATCATTCATAATTGTAAATACTTCATCGATGCATGTATCCAGTATATCATCTGTTGCTTGTGCAGCTGTCTGATTGCTTTTTGGCTGATCTTCGTTTACTTGAATTTTTACGTGCAGCTCTTTAATTTCTATTGGCATAATGTTTTACAATGCTCCCAGCTGATCAACAGATGGGATGGTGAAATATTTGTAAGTCAGTTCGATGGTTTCTATCACGATATTGCTGCTCTCTGCATTGAATTCGGAAACTTCACATTTTACAGGAAGGGCTCCTTTGATGTTCCAGGTTTTAAGTGGCACCATCTTGTCACTCATTAGGATCACTAACAGATCCATAGGGGCGAATTCGAAATTCTGAATGGCGTTGTTACACCAACGCAGCAGAGTGGAGTCGGGAACCATGCCCCGCTTGAGCACCAGGTTCGGAAACCTGACGCTCTGAGGCAATTTGTGTCTGAAGCGGTTTTCGCCTCCTTCAACTACTTCCGTCATTTCAACACTGGCAGAAAGTCCCGAAACGGATTGAAACATCGAGTCGATCACTGCGAACTGCTTGTTAAGAAACTGCACCTGGAAGTGAAACCCCCGGGGCGGATAGTAGTTGATCATGATTAGTCGTTTTGAATAGTTAAACCTTCGTGTACGATCTCCATTGATTCGATAGCGACTTCGTTACCGTCAGCTTTCAAATCCGTAGATTGTACTTTTGTCGGGAATGCGTTGCGCACTTTCCAGATGACAACCGGTTCGTGATTTTCATTTAAAAGTGAAATGGTCACGTCGCGACGTTCAATGGTGTTCATCTGAACCGAATTCAGCCATTCGTAGTATTCGTTGTCTCCCTGGAACATTCCTCTTTTCAGAGTGATATTCGAGTGTTTACGAAGTCCCGGCATTTTGATTTTGCTGTATTCAGGACTCGCTCCCTGGCGGTATTCGATTACTTCCAGCTCCGAATCAAGTCCGGAGATTTCTGTGAAACCTATTTTCGTTCCTCCCCATTCTACCTGGAAGTGAAACTTGGATAATGGATATGTTGCCATAATTTGTTATTGTTTTTGTCGTTAGTGATTATTGTTATGCCTGTTGCATCATGTGTGAGAAACGCAACACGATGAATTCGGCAGGTCTTACTACAGCCATTCCGATTTCGACGATCATACGACCGTTTAATACGTCGTCAGCTGTCATCGTTGATCCAAGACCGACTTTTACATAGAATGCCTGTTCCGGTTTAGCTCCGGCCAATGCTCCGGCTTTCCATTGCAGGATCAGGAAGTTTTCGATCATTGCGCGAACCTGTACCCAGGTGTTGGCATCATTTGCCTGGAATACGAAACCTTCGGTTGCGTTTTTAACAGATTCTTCTACCATGTTGTAGAAACGGCGTACGGAAATGTACTTCCACTCATTGTCTGCCCCTGCTAAGGTTCTGGCTCCCCAAACCAAGGTTCCACGACCTGTAAAGGATCGGATTGCGTTGATTGATTTCCCGGTTCCCGGATGAATGTTCATGGTGCCTTGTGTGTCATTCGAGATGTTGTAATTTGGACCTACAACATAATTCAAACTAGTGTTAGCCGGAGCTTTCCAAACTCCACTAGCAGCATCCGTACGTGCATATACTCCGGCAATGGAAGAGCCCGGAGGCAGAAGCACCGGAATCTGACTAATTGCTACTTTGATACGGTTGTACAATACGTTATTGGTTGTTTTAAGATCAGAAAGCAAAGAAGTGCTTGTTCCTGAAGAGAATGGTCCCAAAGCATCAATAAGTTTGTCAATTGCTCCGTTTGTATTTTGAATGGTAGTAATATCCGCAACGACATCAGGTGTTGTTAAGTCGGCAAGTACGTCTGTCAATACATCTCCAACGGTTACTTTGTCTATTGCTAAGTTAAGATCATCCAAACGCCCGCTTAAAACCAAATTCAATGATTCCGGATTTGCGGTAATCCAACCATCCAGGGCATTTGTTTCCTGGATCAGGGTAGCAGTCTCAGGAGTTTGAGGGTCATTGGCTGCAATTACATTACGACCGATGTTAACCATATCCGTAAGAGAAGAAACCAATGCGTCTGAATTATTTATGACCTGTAAAATTTTACCGCGAATGGTCGGAATCAAGGCTAAAGCCTGAGCGTTATCTCCTCCGCTGACTGTAGTCTGAAGCGCAGTTAATTCCATCTTGTACGTTGTAAATAATGTTTTGATGTTATTTACCGGTCCGTTGGAAATTGCCAGAACCTGGGAGTTATAATTACCAGATGCTGCAATTGAAACACTTACTTCGCTTTCCTTGTATTGATAATCAAGACTCGATTTTAAATAAGGATAATAGGAAGCTCCGTATTTGCGGAAATTTGTATCATCGGAGATCCCATTACGCAAACTGGTAAAATCACTGGTCACATTTGCGTTTGAAGGATTTTTAGGATTGCTCATACGACAGTCGATAATTGAGAATCGATCCTGCAATTTGTTGCATTGCATCAAAGCATCGTTGGATAAATCATAGAGATCATTGGCTGAAAGAGCTGTAGCGTCAGGGAAGAGAATCAATGTTGGTTCATCCTCTTTTTCCAATTCGGTAAGACCTGCCTTCAGATCCGTCTTAGTCGGTGTGATGGCATCATAGCCTCCTACAGAGATGATGTAACAAGGACCTCCGCCATTTGCGAAATACATTTGCATGGAATAATACATCGCAAACGGACTTCTGTTAAGCGGATCCAAATCTGCATTGATTGTTTCTCCCACTACACTTACCGTGATAAGCTTTTGATTATCAGCTTTTCCGAAGAATGTTTCGTAATCCAGCATGGAAGTGATTCTTGTAGGAATCAGTTTCAGCGGAGAACCATCCGGATTTTCTGCTTTTTCCGTATACCCGATAAAGGCCGGAATTGCGGTTGCTACCTGAGCAACTGACGGTGGAAGTAAGTTGACTTCTTCCACGTAAACGCCTGGTGTATTTAATGTTAACGCCATTGTTTATTGTGTTTAGATATAAATTACTGAATAAAAAATCCCCGCTTTAATTTCAGCTTTTCGGACATCCGGTGCGGGGTAGTAGAACGGAGCCAGGTCGAATGCATCGTTCGGGAATAACAATTCCGGATCTTTGTTTCGAAGAATAAGCTGTGAAGGATCGATCACGGTGTATCCGTTTCGGGTGAGCGGTTTTGGACTGGTTGTTTCTGCATAAAAATCAGAGTTTTGAAAGTAATATTTCCAGATTGTGCTGCGATTGGCGAATTCCATGACAAACTTGACCGGACTGGCCGGAATCTTTCCGTCGGGATCGGTCATGTTGTGTGTTGCGCCATGCATGCGGAGTACAACAACTCCAAGCAACCCGATTTGATCTTCTCTTGAAATTCCCAGGAGCTCGATCACTTTCTCCGACCTGTTAGGCTTTGGAGGAGAAGTGGGATAAACAAGTCTGAATGCATCAGAAATATAAACGGGCGTTGTTTCTTGTTCCTGGGTAGTAGGAAGAAAAGGAAAACCTGGTACAGGATCTGTATACGGCGGTAGAATGTTCGAAAAAAAGAACAGTTCATTTTTTACCAGTGTCAGATCCGTATAGATTTCAAAAGAAGGATCGTTGATTTTTACCAGGAAATGTAACTCTACATCCTCCGAGAGTGGAATGAATGGCTTAGCCAGTGTTCCGGGGGCCGTTTCCTCAACCAGGGCAATGACTTCTAATCCGCGTTTACCGGCGTTTAGAAGCAGTTTTTGATTTTCCATCACCTTACGCGTTTGCGCGGTTGGGATCACCTGGAGAAAACCGTTAAAAGCATAGTTTTTGAACATCAGCCGCTGCTGTTGAGTATCCATGCCTCTGAAAGCATCGGGGCCATTGTTCAGATAATACTCGTGAAGTACCTGTAACTCGAAAAGAGTCCGGTATGTTTGTGAATAGCTCATATGTGGTTAAATCAAACGGGGTTGTTGACACTAATATTTCCAATGTTTTCGATGATTTTCGGAGACTCATTTAATGTTGCTTCTCTGTCAATCACGACTAAACTCATTTTGTAGAGCGCGCTGGGAAGTTGTCGGCCTCCGAGCGTTCCCCAGATGTAGTTGAGGTTTTCGAAAGTTGGAGTATACAATTCCAGCGTGTACCGAAAATCACCCATTGCTCCCAGGATCGGATCGGAATGCTCAAAGTTGGTATTGGCCTGGGTGAAAACGCTTTTACCTTGAAAAAACTCCAGAATCCGCGAAAGGTATTTCAAAGAGATATCATAACCGGTTTTATTCGAGCTGAAAAGGATGTACAAATTCAGGTTGATTTTATTGTTTCGGTAGGCTATCTTATTGCTTTCTATCCGGTTGTTCGGAAGGTTTCGCATGGTAACTTCTTCGTTTAGATTGAGCAGTGTCAATACAACTTTATTTGCCATGGAGGGTGTTGCATCCGATTCGTTCTCGACAAATGCGATATTATCGAGTACAACATCTTCATCAAGGCCCTGGCTGGCAAGATAGCTGTTTAGTTCTCCGATCAAAATATACAATGCTTCGTAAATCATGACAGTGTGTTTTGTGGTTATTAATACTGTTTATAATTGTTGATTTGGTGTTCTGGAATGAACGCTAAAATTGGTTTTAACGAGAGAAAAGCAGGACTTTCGATGAACTTTTAATCAGCAGGAAACATTGTAGCGAAAAGAGACAGGGAGATTGAGGTTTAAGATCTCAAAAACCTGGAGCCAATTCTGTCAGTGAACAGTTTTCTTTTCTGCGGTTAGTAACTTGCTAAATAGCATTGATCAATAAATCCAGAACATTTCCAGGTTGTTCATGAAACGATCAATCGCTGCCGGAAACACATATTTCTCCCGTATTCTTCACAGCTTCCAGTACTGCAAAAAATTACTTTCAATACATATGCCCGAAAGTCCCTATTTTTCTCGTTTTGTTATCAGCCTGTTCTGCAGAAACAAGCATGGAAAGTTGAAAGGAAAACACACCTGATAGGTGATTCATGCGGTGCGCAAGTGCAGGTTATCTATCGATAATGTGTTTCTTCTTTTCCATAAATGCGATAACAGTTTCTGGTAAAGAAATTCACGTGAACAATCCGGAAGGATCGAACAGGTAAAATTCAAAACCATCTACTTTCGTCGAACCGGAAAAACCAATTCTGCGAAAAGTAAATTTATTTTCTCTGTAGCTCCTGGAAAAGCTAAGTCAGTATTGTGACTATAAAAACTGGAAAGATGTGACTTTATTTAGTCGAGTGAAAGATAAATGGTATTTTATTTAAATCCAAATTTTTAGCGGTTTTTTTTAAAGTATTTTTTTAGGTTTTTTGTTTGTATTATTGTTCACCCGTTGAACGGTGATTTTGTAGGTTTATTGTTTTTTCTGAAACAAAGATAAGAGGAGAAGATCGTAAACTATTTATGCTCTTCAAAACAAAAAAACTTTTTTTTACGAGCCGTAAAATCGCTTCTTTTATTCCGTTTTTTGCATTATCTTTAAAACTGAGTTCAATGTATGAGCTCGTTTTATCCATAACTTAAATCACAAACCAAATTCACATGTTAAACAAAAAAGCAATCACTTCTGTTGCTACCTGGGAGCAGCTTTTTCTTTTCCTGAGCGAAATCGTTCATTACCGGATGAAAGCAATTGGATCCGATGAAGAAGCGGAATTTCCCGACATTACCTCTTTTCTGACAGAAGAAACTTTAAAAACGCTTCCTGCACAAGGACTGCTCACCGAAATTGACCTGGCTGCACTTACATTAGCGCTTGCACCGCATATGCAGCCGGAATTGTTGCCGGAATTACTTTCAGGATATTTGCCCCAGGGAAAGGAATTTCCTGAAATGGGATTAATCCGTGGCAAAGGCCGGGAATTGTTTTTTCCTTCCGGAGATACATTACTTTATTTACTGGCAGGGAAAGACCTGGAAACAAGAATGAAACTTCTGCGCTATTTCCAGGTTGACTCTCATCTTTTTCAAAGCGGAATCCTTTCTTTTGAAGATGTGACGGCTTTTGAACCCAGAATGAGCGGCAGATTGGTCATTGACGAAGAATACGTAGATATCATTACCACAGGTGCAGTTCAGAAACCGCGTATGGGAGCAGGATTTCCGGCACAACTCATTGAGACAAGCCTGGAATGGGAAAATTTGGTTCTGCAGAAAAAAACGCTCGACCAAATCATGGAAATTCAATCGTGGCTGAAACACCAGGATCAGTTGATGAATGAGTGGGGACTTGCAGGGAAAATCAAACCGGGTTACAGGGTATTGTTTTACGGAGCACCGGGTACCGGAAAAACACTCACAGCAACATTGCTTGGAAAATACACCGGCCGCGATGTATACCGGATTGATTTGTCGTTGGTTGTTTCCAAATACATCGGTGAAACAGAGAAAAACCTTGCCCGTTTATTTGATAAAGCAGCCAATAAAGAATGGATTTTGTTCTTTGACGAAGCTGATGCGGTGTTCGGAAAACGCACAAGTGTGCGGGATGCGCATGATAAATATGCAAACCAGGAAGTTTCCTATTTATTACAACGGATTGAAAATCATCCCGGATTGGTGATTTTGGCTTCCAACCTGAAAAGTAATCTCGATGCGGCATTTACACGTCGTTTCCAATCGATGATCGAGTACGATATGCCGGGTGCAACAGAACGTCGTTTGCTTTGGGACGATATTTTACCTAAAAACCTGGCTTTGCATAAAGAAATTTCAATCGACCAGATTGCCCGTACTTACAATCTAAGCGGAGCGAATATTGTCAATGTCGTTCAATTTGCCTGCCTGAAAACAGCCGAAGAAGGAAGTCAGGAAATCAGCCGCAGGAACCTGATCGAAGGAATTAAGAAGGAGTATGTGAAAGAAGGGAAGATGTTTGCTTAGAATAGTGAATAGTTTTTTATTATTTGAACATTTGAACATTTGAACATTTGAACATTTGAACATTTGAACATTTGAA